>Ga0214544_1002080_pt1 | contig 42146 bp, 24 predicted proteins | sample CNSS3metaG_FD_160074 | JGI IMG/M metagenome (GOLD analysis project Ga0214544, IMG submission 160074) | Root nodule microbial communities from cowpea collected in UCLA plant growth center, Los Angeles, California, USA - CNSS3 | ecosystem: Host-associated > Plants > Roots > Nodule | place: USA...
TTGTTATCTTTTTATTTATTTACACTTATATTACTCGATTGGGTTAAGTATCTTTTTATTATTTAGATTTTAACGTGAATTTGAAATTCATTAAATTTTGATATGTTTTATTTTTTAAATTTTAAAAATGAATGAATGTAATCGTTTTAATTGATATTGAAGCAAAAAATGATGTAAATAACTCAAATGTTAGCAAGGACATTAAAATGTAATATAATTAGGTTAAAAAAACTATATCCACTTATTTTTTAAAATTTAAAGTTTGAACATTAAAAACATATCAAAATTTCGAAAGCAGACAAATTTCGATTCCATATCAAAGTTCATGGAGTATAAAGATAGTTAACCCTATTCACTTTATTTTTAGTTCCACACTCATCCTAATTATCTATTTCAATTAATTTATCTCTAATTGCACACAAATTTTATTCTCTTATTTCATTTTATATATCTTTAGTTATCCACGAAGTCCTTTCTTTGAATTTATATTTTTATTATTGTATTGGTCGATGACATTCTAATCATACCTAATTTTTATTTAAGATTCTCACTCTAATTTATTTATTTATTTTAAACATTGTTCTCTTATAATTCAAAAAATACATAAAAAATAACAAAAGTAAAGTAAATGTAATTTTTTTTATTCGGTGAACTTAATTAAAAGAAATTTGACTATATATTCTATTATTATTTTATAAGCTTCATATTTGTTTTGGTGGTGTATAAATTATTAATAAAAGAAAATCACATGTATTTATAATCATCACATTTTATGATTATTGAAAATCACATCCTCAATTTTGTTGGTAAATTATTTCAAAAAAATTAACTTTCTTATATTCTTTTTATTTAATTATATTTTAAATAAATTTTACTCCAAAAATCGTAATTTTATTCTAAAAGAACCATCTTTTATGCAAAATTATTAGAAGTGGATTTTAAGCTTAACTTAATCCCACAAAAGTCTACCATGTTAGAAGTAGGCTTTAAGTCTAACTCAACCTTAGCAAATCAACTTGTAAAGTGAGGTTTGCATCTCACTTATATATTGTGAATTGACCTTATCTCTAGTCGATGTGGGACTTCCAACAAAAATGGTTGTCTTCATTGGCGGAAGTATGAAGGGACGGGGGGAGCCGTGGCTCCCCCAACCATTTTTTTTTAATTTTATTTTCTATGTATTTAAAAAATAATTTTTATAAATTTTTATTTTATTTATATTAATTGTTTTTTATTTTATTTTATTTTTTATATATTTTAAAAAATATATTTATATATTATTACTTTATTTATATATTATTACTTTATTTATATATTATTACTTATTTATATATTAATTTAGTTTGAAAAATCTTTTTTAAAATTTAAAAATTATGTTTTTTTTTCTAATATAATTTTTTAAACTTTTTTATTTAGTTTCTCTCTTCCGTGCCTTCATCTCTTTCTCCCATTTTATTTTCATTTGAATTTTCACCATCAATTCTTTATTATTTTCAAAATCAAATTGCACTACAACAAAATTGAAGAGTTAAGGAACATTTTGGACCGAACAATTTCTTCTTTTGAGTAAGTTCATCTTTTCCTTTTTATTTTTGAAGCAATATGTTTCTCTATTGTATGTGACTTTTCTACGCTCTAGACATATCTCTATCTGTTAGAGATTATAAAATCATGCTTTAATTGTTGATCAAACTCTTCTTTATGTAGATAGAGCTATTTTAGGCTTTGAAGTTGTGTAAGGGAAGAACAATATTATGAATCTACTCTAAGGTAAGGGAAGCTAATTATTTAGAAGTTATTAGTTTTCTTAAAATATTGAGTCTTGCTTTTAAGATTTAATTTGGGGTATTCATAATTTTATCTTTTTATAAATAGGTGAGAGGTGAAAATTGATATTAAAAAAAATTATGATAAAGAGTAAAAAAATTGATTCTTTTTTCAAGAGGAATGCTTGTGATGAAGATGAAAAAAATGCATCTACGTCATCTAAAATTGAGAAACTTCATGAGAATCCAAATATTGAAGAAAACGAAAAACAACTCTCTAAGGTTCCTAAAGTTACATATAATGAATTTGAAAATACTTTAGAACGTGATCCGGGAAAGCGTCTTCAAATTTGGCAATACCCACCAAATTTAATTGATGATGTACAAATGACTTATCTAAAATGGGGTTCATATCAAATGCGTCTAGAAAATTATTCATTGTTATATTGTTTAGATTCTATTGTGATGAGTGCTTATTTTGAATAAAAAAATGATGTAAAGAAATTGATTTTTTTAATTAAAAGAAATTGATTTTTTTAATTAAAAGAAATTATTTTTTTAATTAAAAAAATAATTTATATATAACAAATATAATTTGGGTCTCCTAGAATTTTTGGTCAAGTTCCGTCACTGATTGTCTTAGGATCTCTTTTTCAAAATATATATGATAAGTTTCTCAAAGTAGATCTACGCAACCTATATATGTTAAGAGTTGAGATACTAATAATTTTGAAATCAGAAGTCACTTAAATATAAGAGATCTTGGTATTATTTTTAATTAACAAATTTTAAAATTAATAATTTTTTTTCTTTATATATTTAATTTTTTTTCAAAAAAACTCATTTATCTCATAAGACAAGGTTAAAAACAATCATTTATTTATTTTTTCTTTATATGTTTAATTTAGTCATTAATGTAAGATTGTTATCGAAATTTGGAAGAAGGATTGTATGATATTTTAATTATCTAAAGTATCGCGTTACCCTCTAAACTTTTGTTATCGTGATTTTATTTTAAAGGAACCATCTTTTATAAAAAAAAATTGTCTTATAAATTCATAATATCATATCATTTTTGAAAAACACATTCTGAGTTTTGTTGGTAAATAATTTCAAAAAATTAGTTATTTTATATTCATTTTATTTAATTAATTTCAAATAAATTTAGCTTAAAATTTTGTTTAATTTTACTTGAAAATTTGTAATTTTATTTTAAAGAAACCATATTTCATGGAAAATGTTTTCTTATAATATCTCCCGGATAATATATATGGTAAGTTTGTTAAGTAGATAGATCGGACGAATGAGGTAAGAGTTGGGACACTAATAATAAATATGAAATCATTTGTCACTAGCATATAAGAGATTTGGGTATTCTTTCAAATTAAATTTTTTTAAATGTAATAAATTCCTTAATTTTTTTCTTTGTATATTTAATTTTTTTAAAAGAATAATTTATCTAAGTGAACAACGTTCATGTAAACAAAACTCACAACACTATAAATATAACATCTTCTAGTGTGTTCTATCATCCAACTCCAAATCAAGAAGAGGAGCGAGTCATTTAGATAAAACAGAGTGTGAAAATGAAGAGAGTGTCTACATTAGTTTTTGGTTTGGCAATTGTGTTACTTGTTACAGTTCCAACCATGAAACCAGTGAATGGGTTCAGTTGTGTGCAAACAAAGCTCTCATTGCTAACATGCTTACCTTTTCTCACCACGAATTAACAAAGCCCATCAAGTGCTTGTTGTAATGGGGTGAGTGCTGTGAGAGCTAGCACCTACAAAACCTGAACTTCGTGAGGCATGTGAATGTCTTAAGGCAACCGCAAATGAAAATCCTAACCTAAACAAAGACAAAGCTGTTCAACTTCCTAAATTATGTAACGTTGATGTTGGTTTTCCCATCTCGAAGGACATTGATACGTAAGAATTCTTTTTTACATTTATATTTTTATTAATTTATACATACTCATAGCCCTCCTTCATTTATATATATATATATATATATATATATATATATATATATATATATTTGTTCACATTTTTTTTTCAGGATCTCTCTTTGAGCAAGAATTTGAAGATGAAATGAGACATTGAAAATGCTGGATTATGCTTGAAACTTTCTTTCTTTTTCTTAAAAAACTTAGATTGTTTACTCAACTTATTTCACACAGGCATTTGTATTGAAAGTGATGATTGTTGAATAAATATACCTTGTGTTGGTATTCTTCATTGTTTTAATTTTATAACTTTACAATTTTATCATTATATCGTCATATATAAAGATGACAAATAAATTCGTTCTCGTAAGTATTGTCCAAATCCGTTTCCGTTTTGATTGGGAAAACTCGCATTAACTAAGTATAGGTACGACAAATGTCTGGCGTTTTCAATTGGGTACAGGGATGGGGATATACATATATATCTACTACTACTACACACTTTTTAATTTTTATTTCTTCTTATTATTTGATTTGTCATGAAATTTATCCGCATCTCCAACATATTTTCTGTCTTATCTCAACTTGTATACAATTCAAATGATGTATGTCAATTAAATATTTTTTGTCTCACATTTGAATATTTTTACTCATTTTTAATATTTTTATTTATTTTATATTTTTTTTTTCACATAAGAATGTTTAAAATTGTCAATTTAAGATTTCAATAGCATAAACCCTTCATTTACTAGGTAATATAGAACATTTATCTTATTTATTCTATTATTATTAATTGTTATTTCAGTTGGAACACTCTTTTTATTTCGTTAAAACAAATTTCGTTACCAATCAATCATTGACTAAATTGATATATGAAAATTTTTCTTAGATCTCTAAGGTATACCCTTAATTATACAATTATTTTCCTTTGTGCGGTTTCATTCAATGGTCTCTCAAATGGTTTTTCAAACACACATTTGATCATTTTTTTTAATATTTTTATTTGTTGTTAATTTTTATAATGTAGAATATTATTTTGATATTTTTTATATAATTAACTTTATTTTCTACTCATTATCATATGTGTTATTTTATCACTATAATTGTATAAATAAATTTAATTTATTATATTATAATAATTTAATGTAAACGCCATGAGTTTTTTTATCACCATCCAACACATATTAAAATTCAAAAGATGAAAGATTTATGTTAAAATTTTATTATTATCAGTTCAATCTTCTTCTTTTTTGTGTGATTTTGATAAAGTGATGTAATATAATTTTTATTTGTGTATGAAAAGAGTGATTTTTTTAGAATTTAACAAATTGAAGTAATAAACATTTAAAATAATTTTTAATTTTAATTTTAACTTTCCTTTTATATTTTTAAAAAATATTTGTATATTTTATCAAATAGGTTTCATTAATGTTTGCAACTTTAATAATTTTTTTTTGATTCTGATAAAAAAAATTTGGTTTTCTAATTTGAAATATATATAATTATATTATAATTTGTTTCTAAATATTTGATATTTAAAATAAAACATTTCTTTTAATATTGAATATTAATAATATTATGTTTCTTTTACCGTAATCTTTATTATTTTATAAAAATTAATTAATTGATATTGAAACAATAAGAAAGTGAGTATGGGTACGAGTACGGACATATAGCTGTTTTTCGGTGATGATGAGGATGAGACAAAAATTTGATACTCATTGGATTTGAGAATAAAGATGATTTTTTTTTTTTCTGAGGATGAGTATAGGATAATGAAACTGGTCCATGTCCTGTCCTATTGTCATCCTTAATCATATTGTTATATTGTTATCGTCATATTATTATATTGTCATAATATCATATTGTCATATCATCACAACGATATTTTATCATATTGTTATATAATCATGTTGTCATATCGTTATAATGTCATATCATTATATCGTCATATTGTTATATCATTATATTGTCATATTGATTGTTATATTGTCATATTTTTATATTATTATATCGTCATATCGTTATATCGTCATATCGTTATATTTTTATAAAATCATATAAAATTTTAAAATTATAAATAATAAATTATAAACTATAATTTATAAAATTTTAAAATAACAATTATATGTGACAACAATTGAGCAAGTTGATATGATAAGATAATAACCATGTCAGTTACTTAACAATCACATCATTGATCTATCAAAAGAAGTTAACAACCGACATTCAATTAACAAACTTCAATTTATTGACTACTCATTATACTATACATATTTATTAGGGAATTAAAAGAACTATATTCATTCATTGTTAAAGTGTAGAGAACTATATTCATTCATTGTTAAGTGTAGAGATCAAAATATATGAAACTTTATGCACAATCGAATATCAATTTCATGTCAAATTTTAGGACATAAAAGATATTTAATCCTATATTCAATTTATCTCTAGTTCCACAAACATCTCGAAGATTTATTTTATTTAATTCATCTTTAATTACGCATTAATATTTTAATTTATCTATATACATTCTGATTCAATCTAATTTTTTATTTAAAATTCTTACTTTCATCTATTTTATTATATTATTTTTGACATCGTTCTTTAATAATTCAAAGAAATATATAAAAAATAACAGAAGTAAAGTAAAAGTAATTTTTTTGGGTGACTTGATAAAAGAAAGTCAACTATATATTATATTGTTATTTTATAATTTTTATATTTATTTGGGAGGTGTATAGATTATTTGTATAGGAAAAATCACATGTATGGATAGTTATCACATTTTTGTGATTCTCGAAAAATACATCCTCAGTTTTATGTGTAAATAATTTTAAAGAATTAGCTTTTTTATATATCTTTATTTAATTACGTTTTAAACAAATATTACTTGCAAAAATATTTAATTTTATTTGAGAAATAAAAAATTTATTTTAAAGGAACCAACTTTTATGGAAAAAGATTGCCTTATAATATCTCTAAGATAATATATATAATAAGTTCCTCAAGTAGATGTATCCGAACCTACGAGTTAATTGTTGAGATCCTAATAATAAATTTAAAATCATAAGTCACTTATATAATAGATCTTGAAATTATTTTTAATTAAAATTTTTAAAAAGTAATAAATTTATTAAGTTATTTCTTTATATATTTCTTTTCTTTTGAAAAGATCATTTATCTCATAAGACAATGTTGAAAAAACCATTTATTAATTTTTTTTCTTTATATATTTAATTCAGTCATTAATGTAAGATTCTTATCCAAATTTGGAAGAAGGATTCTATGAAATTTTAATTATCTAAAGTATTGCTGGTATGTTATCTATAAACTTTTGTTATCGTAATTTTATTTTAAAGAAATCATCTTTAATAAAAAAAAAAAGTTGTCTTATGCGTTCATAATATCATATCATTTTTTAAAAATACATCCTGAGTTTTGTTGACAAATATTTTGGAAAAATTAGCTTTTTTATATATTTTTTTCAATTATTTTTATATAACTTTTTCTTAAAAATCTGATTAATTTTACTTGAAAAACCGTAATTTTATTTTAAAGAAACCATTTTTTATGGAAAATGTTTTCTTATAATATCTCCCAAATAATATATATGGTAAGTTTGTAAGGTAGATATATCCGGACAAATGAGGTAAGAGTTGGGACACTAATAATAAATTTGAAATCATTTGTCAATTGCATATAAGAGATTTGGATATTGTTTCAAATTAAAATTTTTAAAATGTAATAAATTTCTTAATTTTTTTTTCTGTATATTTAAATTTTCTTTAAAAGAATCATTTATCTAAGTGAGCAATGCTAATGTAAACAGAGCCTCCAACACTATAAATACAATATCTTTGAACGTGTTCTATCCATCCAAATCATAATATCAGCGAATCATTGAGATAAAACAGAGTGTGAAGATGAAAAGAGTGTCTACATCAGTTTTTTGTTTGGCAATTGTGTTACTCCTCACAGTTGCAGCCATGAAACCAGTGAATGGGTTCAGCTGTGTGCAGGCAAAGCTCTCATTGCTCACATGCTTACCTTTTCTCACCACGAATCAAGAGAGTCCATCAAGTACTTGTTGTAATGCAGTGAGCAATGTGAGAGCTTCAACACCTACAAAACCTGAACTTCGTGAGGCATGTGAGTGTCTTAAGGCAACTGCCAATGAAATTCCTAACCTAAACAAAGACAAAGTTGCTCAACTTCCTAAATTATGTAATGTTGATGTTGGTTTTCCCATCTCCACGGACATTGATTGTAGCACGTAAGAATTCTTTTTTACATATATATTTTTGTTAATTTATACATATTCCTAGCCCTCCTTCATTTATATATATTTGTGCACTTTTTTTTTTTCAGGATCTCCCTTTGAGCAAGAGTTTGAGGATGAAATGGGACATTAAAAATGCTGGATTATGCTTGAAACTTCCTTTTTTTCTCATAAAAAAATAAGATTGTTTACTCAACTTGTTCCACACAGGCATTTTGTATTGAAACCAAGGATTATTGAATAGATATTTGTTTTGTTGGTATTCTTCATTGTTTTAATGTCTGAGATTCCCCCGCCTAAATAAAACAATCAAAATTAAACTATTTGCAGTTAAGTTTATGATAGGTATTATTATAGATTTTGATAATTATGTTTAAAATGTAAGGTTAAAAATATAAAATATAAAAAATAACACTAAATTCATGATATAAATTATATTTTATGGAAGATTGTTTACTAAACTTGTGTGGAACAGGTATTTGTATCAAAAGTAAATGATTATTGAATACATATTGTTTTTGTTAGTATTCTTTACTGTTTTGTTGTTTGAGATTCGTCCCCTAAATAAAATAATCGAAATTAAACTATTTACACTTAAGTATATATTAAATATTATTATAAATTTTAATAATTATGCTTTAAATTTAAAGTTCATTAAAAATAAAAATATAAAAAATCATACCAAACTCTTAAACACTCAAAATCGGTAAGAATTGTGTATTATTGTATGCAAGTGATAATATATGCAAGTTGAGCCGAGAATGCACACTTATTATTATGAATTTGAATATCTATGCTAATAGTTTAAAATTCATTAATCATTGTTATTATTTAAAAACTGATTAAAATATAAAAAATTCAAAGTATTAAAATCATTCCAAATTCCCGATAAAAAATATATTTTATGAAATATAAAGAAACGTATCTATTATAAAAAAAAAAACTAAATAAATATATGGTAAAGTGAAATCAGCTTATCAAGATGTTATTAGGTTACAAATGATCATGAAAGAAAAATCAAGAGGTTTAATTTTCTTAAAACAAATTAGTTAGAACACCGATAAAAAGTGAGTACACCCGTAAAATAATAATAACTTCAAAACTTAACTTAACTCGGTAACATCCGATTTTAGTTTAGAGAATGCTAACGGGTGTCCTTAATATATTGGTTAAGGAATAACTAATGTGTTTTAATTTTTTTTTTTTATATTGAAAGTGAAAATAATTAAATATATTAATTAAAATAGTATAAATACATATAACAAAATTTATAAAGACTAAAATACTTAAATTTTTAGACAATAATTTTATGACACAAAATAATGACTTTAAAATTTTTAAGGTCTTTACTAAAAAATAAAAAATATATATCTACTTTAGTTATTTTTTTATGTAAATTTTTAGATGTTTAACGCTATTGTTTTACTGTTTTTTCTTTTAATTAAAATTTTATTATGTTTAATTATATTTAATTTTTAGCAACATTAAAATATAGTTATTTTATTATTTAATTATTTTTTTAATTTTTATTGGTGAGTATTAAATAAAACATTAAACACACTGTAAAATATTTATGGACATTTTTTCTTTTAAATAAAATAAAATAAAATTGAATGAATGAATGATTATTAGGTAAGATTTTATTTAATATTACACTTAAATATATAATTTTATAAAATTCGATGCATATTAATCATTCTTAACTAGAATACACCATTGTGATAGATAAACCACCGAAAACTAAGAGTGCCACTTTAAACCCAAATATTGCCTATTCTCATACACAACACCTTTATGTTAACATCATCCCAACTCATTAATTATGACTCCTTCTTGGTTCACTAACATGTTTTTAGACATTTTCAGGGTTAATTCTCTTTGATCATTGAAAATTTAGAATGCTACTATTTCAAATTTATGGTGTCAATGATCAAACTTTGATAAAAATATTTGTGATATTGAACTTTGTTATAAAAGACCATCACAAAATCCATCAATTACATCATACTATCAATTTATTTATCACATCATTAATAACACTTAGAATTGTTATAAAAGAATATTAATAATTGAGTTAAAAGAATTATATCTCTTATTTTTAAGTTTAAGAATTGTTCTTATGAGGCCAAAGTAGTCTGGTGGTCATGAACAAAAGAGGGGGAAGATGTCTTCAAAAGACACTTCAATACCAAAGTCAATATGAGGTATTATGAATTAATGTCAGAAAGAATGTAATGTGTCATTTGTAAATAAAGTGTGTCCTTTATATTAGAGTTCATGAGCCTAACTTAGTTGGGCTTTGGTTCAATTGACCTAATTACCTACTCATCAGACTGAGTTAATTAACCTTGAATTTATCTTTTTTGGGATGATGATTATACTGACTTGACATATAGATATGATCCGAATACGTGCCATCCTTCAGGGTCGACATGTATTCGGTTGGGCTGTGTATATTAAAGGATACCTTGGTCGTGTAACCCCACTAGCCCTCAAGATGTGTACTCTTGGGATATTTGTCTGTGTATATCTATTTATTTTTAAAGTTTAGAAATTAAAATATATGAAATTTTGGATAAGAATGAATTTCAATTTCATACAAAAGTTAAAAGAATAAAAACATTTATAACCCTACTCAATTTATCTCTACTTTCACACTCATCGTAATTATTTATTTCATATAATTTATCTCAAATTACTCGATAGTACTTTAATTTATCTCCAATTAAATATAACTCATATTTATTTATTTTATTTCATTTATCACGCACGCACGAATCTTTCTTGATATTTACATTTTTATTAGGGTTAAATATGTTTTTGGTCCCTTAACTTTCAGTGGATTTTGGAATTTGTCAATTTCGAAACTATGGACCAATTTAGTCCTTCATCTTTCGAAATATGTAAATTTAGTCCTTTTAATCAAATTTCATTATATTTATTTGATGTTTCGTACGCATTTCAGGATTGTATTTGAGTTGTTTATACTGTTTGACACATTTTTGTTTTAATGTTAAGTCAAATACTATATTGAAACGCGCTTGAAATGTCAAATAAACTTAACAAAATTTGATTAAAATGACTAAATTCACGTATTTCAAAAAATGAAGGACTACATTGGTTCAAAGTTTCGAAATAAACTAATTCCAAAATTAACTAAAAGTTAAGGGAACAAAAACATATTTAACCCTTTTTATTATTATATTGAATTATAACATTCTAATTCATATATGATCATTTTAAAATTCTTGCTCTGATTTTTTTTAACATCGTCCTTTTATAATCCAAATAAATATAAAATATAAAAAAATAAAGTAAAATTAATTTTTTAGTATTATTTTATACTCTTTATATTTGTTTGGGTGGTATATAAATTATCATTGAAAAACACATCTCAGTTTTGTTGGCAAATAATTTTTAAAAAATAGCTTTTTTATATTGGTTTTATTTAATTTATATTTTAAATAAATTTTACTTAAAATTTTGTTTAATTTTACTTGAAAAATCGTAATTTTATTGTAAAGAACCATCTTTTATGAAAACATTGTCTTATAATATCTCTTAGATAATATATATATATATATATATATATATATATATATATTTATTTATAATTATATATATATATATATCAGAGATTTTTGTATTCTTTTCAATTAAAATATTTTAAAAGTAATAAAGTAGTTAAGCTTTTTCTTTAAAAAATTATTTCTCTCATATGACAATGTTAAAAAAATCATTTATTAATTTTTTTCTTTATATTTTAACCCGGTCATTAATGTAAGATTCTTAGTCATTAATGTAAGATTCTTATCTAAATTTGGTAGAGGGTTCTATGAAATTTTAATTATCTAAAGTATTGCTGGTATTTTATCTATAAATTTTTGTTATCGTAATTTTATTTTAAAGAATCATTTTTTAAAAAAAATAGTTGTCTTATAATTTCATAATATCATATTTAAAAATACATCCTGACTTTTATTGATAAATAATTTCTAAAAATTAGCTTTTTATATTCTTTTTATTTAATTGTAATATAAATAAGTTTTACTTAAAATTTATTTAGTTTTACTTGAAAAATCGTAATTTTATTTTAAAGGAACCATTTTTATGAAAAAAAGTTGTCTTATAATATCTCTTTGATAATATATGATAAGCTTCTCAAGTATATCTACTCGACCAATAAGTTAAGAGCTGAGATACTAATAATAAATTTGAAATCAAAAATTACCTGTATATAAGAGATTTTGGTATTATTTTTAATTAAAGATTTTAAAAAATAAAAATGTATTAATTTGTTTCTTTACATATTTAATTTTTCTTTAAGAGAATAATTTATATTAGTGAACAATACTATCATGAATAAAGCTCACAGCACTATAAATATAACATCTTTCAAAGTGTTCCATCATCCAAATCAAAAATAACAGTGAATTATTGAGATAAAACACATTGTGACAATGAAGAGAGTGTCTACATCAGTTTTTGGTTTGGCAATTATGTTACTCATGACAGTTGCAGCCATGAAACCAGTGAATGGGTTTAGCTGTGTGCAGGCAAAGCTCTCATTGCTAACATGCTTACCTTTTCTCACCACGAATCAGCAGAGCCCATCAAGTGCTTGTTGTAATGGGGTGAGTGTTGTGAGAGCTTCAGCACGTACAAAACCTGAACTTCGTGAGGCATGTGAGTGTCTTAAGGCAACCGCCAATAAAACTCCTAACCTAAACAAAGACAAAGCTGTTCAACTTCCTAAATTATGTAACGTTGATGTGGGTTTTCCCATTTCCAAGGACATCGACTTTAACACGTAAGAATTCTTTTTTTATATATTTTTTTCTTAATTTATACATACTCATATCGCTTATTCATTTATATATATATTTGTTCACATTTTTTTTAGGATCTCTCTTTGAGCAAGAGTTTGAGGATGACATGGGACATTGAAAATGTTGGATTATGTTTAGAACTTACTTTCTTTTTCATGAGAAAAATAAGATTATTTACTGAACTTGTTCCACAAAGGCATTTGTATCGAAAGCAATGATTATTGAATAGATATTTCTTTTGTTGGTATTCCTTATTATTTTAATGTTTGAGATTCATCCATCTAAACAAAATAATCAAAATTAGTTGGCTTATCAACTTTCAAAAAAAGATCATAACGGTAATAACAATGCATTATATATTGAGGACCTGCGGTAAAACTTTCAACTTGATCTAACGATTAATGAAGCAGGAATTCAAATGTTTTCGAGATGACTCAGAGTTGAAAAATTCACAAATTTCAAGTCATCCCAATGTACCAATTTATCAAATTTTACTATTAACATGTTTTATACAACTTAGCCACTCAACTTAAAGAAACAATGCAATTTGAGGTTCAAAAACACAAATTTATTACACAACCAAAAATTAAAAACAAAAATCAACATAAAATAGCTAAAATTAGCTCTCATCACTTTAAAGAAAAAAGTTCTTTCACACCTTCCCACGTATTCCTACAAAACCTAATTACACCTACAAGAATACCATTTTCAAGTTGTAATTCTTGAAAAAAGAGGTAGAATGGAAACTTGCTCTACTCATGAAGTTCATCGGATAGAATGGAATAGCTTTTCGAGATGACTCCAAAGGTTTACTCTAATCAAATAAGAGATGAAAATAGAGGTGAGATTGGAAGAAGGAGATTTAGATGAACCGGAACAAGGAAAAAGAGTTTTGAGCATGTGTACAAGAGGAGGGGATTCTGTTTTAATTTTAAAAGGAGTTTTACAATATATATATATATATATATATGAACCTTTTATAATAAGTGTGATTGTTATTAATGATGTGACGAATAAATTGATAGTATGATGTAATTCATGGATTTTGTAAAGTAAATGCTATTTGTAAAAGCTAAAGTCCTTCTTAAAATATGTGTTATACAAACAATTATTTTATAACAGGAGTTTATGTGAATCGTGTGCATATTATCAGAAAGAATCCAATGTTTCCTAGTGTAACTTCAATGTTGTTCCGTTGCTACCTCCTCGTTCGTGTTAAGAAATAGTGAAAAATATGTACTAATTTTGACTAGGTAGTTTGTTGTATAGTTTTGTAATATATTTTAGCAGTTAAATAAAAAGTGTCATTTATTAAAAAAAAAAAAGTGATTATGATTGTGGAATTAGAAACGATACTTCCTAAATTTAATTATGTAATTGTAGAGATTAAGCGGTCTTAGTTCATAAAAGTAAATGTTTAAAATCTGATGTTGCGACTAAATTACACTAAAAAAACATAATTATTTTTAATCGGAGTTATTTTTAGCATTTCTGATAATTTTAACTCTGAGAAATAACTTTACCTAAGAATTTTCCTAAAATAATCATCGTGGTTAACATATTATTTGAGATTTCTAACAACTTTGGAACTAGCGCAGTTTATTTGGGATTTACAAAACCCTAATATGATTTGGGTGTTTCAGAAACCCCGTTAACACCTGGGGGTTTCATTGCTAAGTATTCTAATCAAACACAATCTGACATTAGTTGATTAGTTAAAAATATAATTATGTTTATTTGTTTTTTTTAACTATTTTTTTTATTTTATCTTTATTTAATTTTGTATTCATGTACATATGTTGTAGGTCATTTTGATATTTATTACAAATAACTAAATATTAATAATTAAGGTAAGAGAATAAAAGAGGGGAAGTGTCTCATCCCAAACTGAGTCCGAGATATTAAGAATCAATGTTAGAAAGAAAAAATGTAACATGTATTTCTTAAAGTGTATTATTTATATTAAGATTCATGGGTCTTATCTGGTTGGACTTTGGTTCAGTTTACCTAATTACCTGCTAATCGGAATGAGTTAATTAATTTTGGATTTACTTTTTTTGAATGATGGTTATACTAACTTGGCGTACTAGTATGATATCAGCATGTGTCATCCTAATGGGTTCACATGTACTCAAATGGGTTGTGTATGTTAAGGGGTACCTTAGTGGTGTAATCCCACTAGCTTTCAGGCTATGTACTCTTGGGGTATTTTGTTCATCTTTTAAATTTATGAATTAAAATATATGAAAGTTATGAATAAAGACGAATTTCAATTTCGTATAAAAGTTTAAGGAGTAAAAACTAATTTATCTTTAATTACTAGTACTTTAATTTATCTCTAATTACATATAACTTAAAATGTCTCATTAGTAATTAATTTAAGTGACCAAAAGTTGTCAGTTACTATAATGACTAATTTAGATACCAATTTACAAAGTAAAAATTATTGATTACTAAAATAGTTACTATTATGAATAAATATTATAATCGATCACTAAATTGGTTTTTAAAATTAGTTACCATGGTTTTAGTTACTAAAGGAAATTGGTTAATAAACATTAGCTACCTAGGTTTTGGCTAACAAAATGACTTAGTTACTAAATTAGTCTCTAATTAATTAGTGACTAATTTAGTGACCAATTATAATTTTTTATTTATAATATTAACTATTTTAATAACCAATAATTTTTAATTTTATAAATTGGTATCTAAATTTGTCACTATAGTAAGTAACAACTTTTGATTACTAAAATGGGTTATTAATGAGATATTTTATTAAAGTGATGTATAAGGACCTATGAGATAAGAGTCGAGATTTCAATAATAAATTTTAAATCATAGGTCACTCGTATAAGAGATTTTGGTATTATTTTTAATTAATTTTTTTTAAAAGTAATAAATTTATTGAGTTTTTTCTTTAAATAATTAATTTTCTTTTAAAAAAATTATTTCTCTCATTAAACAATGTTAAAAAAATCATTTATTAATTTTGTTTCTTTATATGTTTAATTCAGTCGTTAATGTAAGATTCTTATCTAAATTTGGAAGAAGGGTTTTATGAAATTTTAATTATCTAAAATATTGCTGGTATCTTATCTATAAATTTTGTTATCGTAATTTTATTTTAAAGAAACCATCTTTAAAAAAATGGTTGTCCTATAATTTCATAATATCATATCATATTTTAAAAATACATCCTGAGTTTTGTTGATAAATAATTTCGAAAGATTAGCTTATTTTTGTTCAATTATTTTTTAAATAAATTTTACTTAAAAATCTAATTAATTTCACTTGAAAAATCGTAATTTTATTTTAAAGAAACCATCATTTATGGAAAATGTTTTCTTATAATATCTCCCAGATAATATATATGGTAAGTTTGTTAAGTAGATATATTCGGATGAATGAGTGAGGTAAGAGTTGGGACACTAATAATAAATTTGAAATCACTTGTCACTTGAATATAAGAGATTTGGGTATTATTTCTAATTAAAAAAATTTATAAGTAATAATTTTTTTTAAGAGAATCATTTATTTGAGTGAATAATGGTAATGTAAACAGAGTTCACAACACTATAAATATAACATCTTCCCTTGTGTTTCATCATCCAATTCCAAATCAAAAACAACAGTGAATCATTGAGAAAAAAACAGAGTGTGAAAATGAAGAGAGTATCTACATCAGTTTTAGGTTTGGCAGTTGTGCTACTCGTCACAATTGCAGCCATGAAACCAGTGAGTGAGTTCAGCTGTGTGCAGGCAAAACTCTCATTGCTGACATGCTTACCTTTTCTCACCACGAATCAAGAAAGTCCATCAAGTGTTTGTTGTAATGCGGTGAGGAATGTGAGAGCTTCCACATCTACAAAACCTGAACTTCGTGAGGCATGTGACTGTCTTAAGGCAACCGCCAATGAAACTCCTAACCTAAACAAAGACAAAGTTGTTCAACTTCCTAAATTATGTAACGTTGATGTGGGTTTTTCCATCTCCAAAGACATTGATTGTAGCAAGTAAGAATTCTTTATATATATATATATATATATATATATATATATTTATTAATTTATACAAACTCATAGCCCTCATTCATTTATAAATATTTGTTTATATCTTTTTTCAGGATCTCTTCTTTAGCAAGAATTTCAGGATGAAATGGGACATTGAAAATGTTGGATTTATGCTTGGAACTTCCTTTCTTTCTCATGAAAAAAAATAAGATTGTTTACTTAACTTGTTCCACAGATGCATTTGTATCGAAAGTAAATGATTATTGAATAGATATTTATTTTGTTGGTATTCATTTCTTCATAGAGTCTCTTGGTATTTAATTATGATGTATGGTTTTACCACTTGATATCTCCAACACATTTACTAATTTGTTGTATGATATACATCTTGAGCATAAGTCTATAATATTAATCAATGGTCTTATACGTTATTCAAACAACAAATTTCGATAGATTTTGTAGAAACTTTGATACTATTTTAAGGAGTGAACTTTAATTCTAACATTTTTATTTTTAAATAATTATATTATTTTACCTATACCTCATCAAAACAAGAGTTAGAAAATATTAGACTTTAACTTTGTGATTAAATTCATATATCAAAATAAATGTTTTGTATTTTGTCTAGATAAAGTCTTAATATTGAAAAGCAAATAGAGTAATTTTTAAGAAATATTGTGAATAAGTAAAATTAAATAATGATAAACATAAATAAGAAGAAAACAAAATTTAAAAAAGGATATATTAATCAAAAAAGTTAATTGACTAAAAAAATACTAATATTAATATATATATATATATATATATATATATTAAAAAATGTATTTTTAAGGTATCTTCTGAAGATAAGAAGAAAAAAAAAATCAGATAAGATAAAATTGCAATTAATGAGTGTAATCATAACTATACTAATTAATTAATTAACTTATTCATTAATTAACTAATTAATTAATTAACTTATTTATTAATTAACTAATTAGTTAATTAACTTATTCATTAATTAACTAATTAATTAATTAATAAGAGAGAAAGATGGAGAGGGGGAGAGAGAAAGAAAAAAAATGTAAGAGAAAGAGAAAGAGCAAAAGAAAATTTAGAGGAAGGTTCTAAGAAATTTTAATTATCTAATGTATTGTTGGTGTGTTACCCTAATCAACGAGAAAAACATTAAATAACAACTAACTTTTGATATTACAAATAATCGATCATTATAAATACTAATTTATAAAATAAAAATTATTAATATCTAAAGTTGTTTGTATTATGTATAAACAAATATAATTATTGTGTGAATTAGATTTTAATTTAGTCTCTAATATTAGTTATCTAAATTTTAACTTTTACAGAAATTAATATATAAATTGATCTTATTGATTTGAAAAACACATCCTTAGTTTTGTTGGTAAATAATTTCAACAAATTAGCTTTTTCAAACAATTATTTTTATTAATTGTATTTTAAATAAAGTTTACTTAAAAATTTGTTTGATTTTGGTTGAAAAGTCATCATCTTATTCTAGAGGAAGAAAAATGTCATCTTATAATATCTCTTAGATAATATATATGATAAGTTTCTAAAGTAGATGTATCCGAACATGAGTTAAGAGTTGAAATACTAATAACAAATTTGGAATCATAAGTCATTTAATCTTATATAATTTATTAATTTTAATATTATTTTTAATTATAAATTTATTAATTATATATATATATATATATTTAATTCAGTTATTAACGTAAACATAGGTCACAAATTACTATAAATGTAACATCTTGGAGAGCATTACATCCATCCAAATCAAAATCAAAAATAGAAGTGAATCATAGAGGTAAAGCAGAGTGTGAAAATGAAGAGGGTATCTGCATCAGTTTTTTGTTTGACAGTTGTGTTACTTCTCATAGTTGGAGCCATGAAGCCAGTAAATGGCTTTAGCTGTTTGAAGGCAAAACTCTCACTGATAACATGCTTACCTTTTCTCACCTTGAATGAAAATAGCCCTTCAACTGCTTGTTGTAATGCGGTGAGCAATGTAAAAGTTTCAGCACCTACGAAACCTGAACTTCGTGAGGCATGTGAGTGTCTCAAGGCATCGTCTGATGAAATTCCTAACCTAGACAAAGATAAAGCCATTCAACTTCCAAAACTATGTAAAGTTAATGTGGGTTTTCCCATCTCCAAAGACATCAATTGTACCAAGTAAGAATATCTTTTTTTATATATTTTCTTAATTTATACATACTCACCAACATAATTCATTTGTTTTTACTGACATTTTTTTTCTCAGCATCTCTCTCTGAGTAAGAGTTTGAGGATGAAATGAGACATTGAATATGGTGGATTATGCTTGGAACTTCCTTTTATTTTCATGAAAAAAATAAGATTATTTACTCAACTTGTGTGGAAGAGACATTTGTATTGAAAGTAATGATTATTGAATACATTTATATATGTTGTTGGTGGTATCCATTTCTTCCCAGTCTCTTTGAATTTAATTATGATGTATGATTTTAATGTTTTGATATTTTTTTAAGACAAATTAGTTAATAGATAAATAAGCGAAACGATTTTCAACGGTAATAAAAAACGAGTCCAACGGAAAGATGTAATTCCACTTTTTATTCTTTTAACCGCTTTGATAGATAGACCACCGAAAACAAAATGCAACGTATATGTGGACCACACTCCAATAGAAAAATAAGAAGTCATTAATATTCATATACAAATAATTAATTTAATAAGAAAAACTTCACTAAAGATTATCGGTTATTTTGATCTAAAAAAATTATTCTTAAATAACCGAATTATATCCTACAAAGACTTTCAAAAGAACTTACAACACTCAAAGCCTTCAACTTCAAGGATATTCGTCCTTTCTTAATCAAATAAAAGTTGTGTCTACAAAAGATATTTTGATGCTAAAGTTAGTCAAGTGCGTCAGTAAATAGTAAGTACGATAATTAATAAACTAATTAACATATCTCGTAAAATGTGTTAATTATATTCTTGTTCATAGGTCCTTACCTAAATGGGTTTGGGTCACGTGACCTAATTTCCTGTTAATCTTGAATTATCATAATTGATTGTGGATCATTGTGACTAATATATTTAGTGCGATGTCATCTTGGTTGAATAGGTAGAGAGTGGGTTCATGTTGGCTTAGTAGTCTGACATGTATTCGACTAGGGAAAGGTCCCTTGTTGTCATGGTCGAGAATAACTTGGACTTGTACATTACACTAGTCTCGGAGCTTTAACATGCTACATGTTGACTTACTTGCAATGAACTTTGTGATGTTATGTAGGAAAATTATAGGACAAAAAATAAATTCGCTTGGTTTTAAACTTAGTATAACTCAAAGTCATGATTCTATTTGGTTTCTACAGCCAACAATATACTTTGAGAATATACAAGAAGATAAAAGAACTTCAGATTGGATATAAAATTTTATACAAAAAATTAGAAGAATATTCTCGGGTGTCAATGGAATTGGAGAGATAAAGATTAAAAAAAATCGATCTAATTTAAGTCAAAATATATATGGGATTTCCAAAGTTATTAATAGAAAGTACAATAGTCGGTCGTTAATCCTAGCCTCACTGGATACTCGGTTCATTTCTTATTTGTAAAAAAAATTGTATTTTTCTTTTTGTTGTATGACTCTATAAGTATAAAACTTAATATATTTTATACCAATAATATAATTAGTGAAGCTATATCAACTTTTTTTTTTATGAATAAATAAATAAATGTTTGATATCCACAAATGCTTAAAAAACGAGAAAGTAATTAATTAAAAAATATTACACATATATATATATATATATATATGATGTGTGTGTGTGTTTTTGTGTGTGTTAATTTTTATGATCTTCTTTATTTATCTACATTTATATTATCTAACTTGTTTATAATTAAGGAACCCCATTTTTCTTTTTTAATGTTAGAATTTATGATTGTTTTAATTTTTTAACTTCTCACATTTATTGTTATTAAATTTGTAAACGTGGTGAAGACGAAGTAAAGTGAAAATAATAACAAAAAAGTAAATAATTTTGAAAAAAATAATTAAAAATATAAATATTAATTATTTGTTAATATAAGTGTTAAAAAGTTTCACTAAAAGATTTTTCTGATTTTACCTTTTATGTAAGAGATGTGAAAAATTAAGATAACGAGAAAATGTTTTGTGTTTGGATTATATGATGAATTTACTTGTCCTTTTTGTATTTTAATTTTAATTATTTATTTATGTAATAGAAAACATATAATAATGAAATATTAAATTAAAATACTTGATTTTATTCATTATTTTCATATTTTTATTTTATTAAAATATAAAAACATACTAATAAAATATTAGTGATATAATAATTTAAAATTATTAAATGTTTTTTACATTTTATATTTGTAACCATAGGTATTAAAAAATCATAATTGATTATAGATTTTTATATAATTGATTAATTTATGTTTTTTTAATCGATTGTAAAAGAAATATATAGTTGAATTACATATTTTTCTTCACAAATATGCTCGACATATCGTGGAAAGTATTATTAATATATACTAATGTAATCATGTAATAAAGCCCAACTAGTCATCAATAAAATGACAGTTTATTTAGATTGGATTTATTTGGATTAGGCTCATGAATTATTAGAAGTAAGTTTTAAGCCTAACTTACTTAAACTTAAAAGTTATTTCTATTATGGTATTAGAGTTAAATTAGAGTCTATTATAACGAGTTTTGTTGGATATTTTGTTTCATCCGATATCGGGCCACTAATGGACCACCCACTAATTTTTTGTTCACGCCACGAGATGAATATACCTTAGCGTATGGGAGGTGTGTTGGAAGTCGACTAGAAATAAGACCAGTTTTGTGGGATTGAATTATACTTAAAACTTACTTGTAACATGAATCTCGAATATTAAATAGAAATGGTTCACATAATTAAATGGAAATAAATTATATAAAAAAACTGAATAAAAAATACCAAGAACATATATAAAAAGCACATTTATTAATCACCAATTCCAACATAAATGTTTGTTGAGAGAAGTTCAACAAACAATCTAATTATTCTGTTACAAAAATAGAAAAATCGAAGCATAATCCACCGTTGCTACCATTGAATGTTGTGGCTTAAAGTCTGAAAGAAGAAAAGAAAGGAAAAGCAATGTGAAGAAAAGCAAATGAATGAAAATATTAAGATGAACTATGTATAGGTGAAAAAAGAAGTCTTACTTTTCGCACTCCAAGTCCTTGGAGAAGAGAAAATGGACACTGATTTTACAAGTTTTGCAAAGATTATTGACTCTGTCTTTGTCTAGGTTAGGAACCTGAGATGCTCCTTCCTTAAGGCACTTACATGCAGCTTTTTTTTCTTCCTTTGTTGGTGTCGATTCTATGAGTTTGGTCAATCCTTGGCAGCAAGGAGTTGAAGGAGTATCAGTTTTCTTGGTCAGAAAATCTAAGCATGGCGCCACTAAGGATTTTTCCTGGTCACAGGTTAAGCCCTTCGATGCCTCTTTGGCCGCAACTGTGAAAACTAACACAACTAGTAGAGTGAAGAATGATACAAACACAGACTTCATTTTGACACAAAGGGTTATCTTAATGATTCACTCGTGTTTTGATTTTGGATGGATGAAACGTTGAGGGAGATGTTGCATATTTATAGTCACATACATGGTACATTTTGAGCTTTTATCACGTGACCATTGTTTATGACTATTAATCACTTCTTGTTCTTTTCCTTTCTTGTTCTTGGAATATGGTCCACAAAATCACAAAATAATATGACAAAGTATGAGTTACGTTTTGTTACTTGTTTTATGGTTAAAGTATTACTTTGGTCCTTGATTTTGTTAAGAAATATGAAATGGGTCCTCCAATTGATTTTTGTCTCAATTTGGTTTCAATTTTTTAAATTTAATTTGATCTTTTTCGGTTAGTTTTCCATAAACGGTATTAAATTCTAAAAAATCACAAATTGACATGTGATACTGACTTTAACATAGTTTATGAACAACTAATGGCAATACCCAAATAGAATCACTTTTAAAAAATCATGATCAAATTGAGACAAAAATTAAACTAAAAGATCAATTTTACACTTATTGACATTTTATTAATTTTTTTATTTGTTTCAATGGTTTTGACATGTAATAATTTTGTTGTCATTAACTTTTTCTTTTGTTTTCTCTGGATGTGGTAAAGATCAATGGCGGATCTTCGTCAAGATTTATGGAAGAGTCAAAATAATACATTCAAAATTTATATATTTAATATTATTGTTACTAATTTAATAAAAATGAATATATAATTTAGTAAACTATAATTATGAAAGAAATTACACATATATAAAGGATTGCACATCGTTTTTTCATATTCTTGAACTCATTAATAATTGAATCATAATTAAATTTTTCAGTTATATTCTTTTCAATGTAAATAACCATATTATCTGCAACATATTCATCTTCCATTTTTATTAATGTGCATAGATAGATTCAAAAAGCTCTCACAAGCTTTTGTTTCATTGTTATACGATGAGTAATCATATTGTCTTGTTTTCATTTTCACCGGTAATTTCTCTTTTATCATTTTTAAAAAATAAATTTATTCACTTGTTTTTCATCAATATACCTATTTAAAAAAGAATTTATCATAATCTAATCAAAAATTGATAGACATAATTACTAAAAAAACTATGATAATCAAGTTATAACTAAAAACCAGTTACAAAAAATCACATAATACATTACTTGTTCTTCTATATTCATAAGAAATGAATATAAAAAGGGTCATGAGATAAAAAATAATGTTAAATATTAAAAAAATATTTCACTATCAAGTGAGACAAGAGAGTTACTTTTGTTTTCTTTAAGAATATATAAAAAATGAGAATAAAAAATAATGAGTTTTGGTCTAACTTTTCTTTTTTTCAATAACAAAGTAACAAAAACACGTGTCTAAACGTGAAAGATGAATACAAAATGTAAAAAACTTAAAAGATAATAAAAGAGAAAATAAAAAATATCTTAATAATATTTTTCTTTATTATATTTGATTTTGTTTATTTACTAACATTAAACATTTATAATTTACAAAGTTTGAGGGGATTGTGGTCCACACCTACTCCTTCTAGAAGTACCCACAAAACAAGATAAATAATTAAAAATCAATAAAATAATAAATATAATAAAATCATATTAAATTATTATATTTTGTAAATTAATTAATTTTAATATATTTTTATTTTGAAAATAACTTTTTTTATAATAAATTTTATAATTTTTAAAACAACTTTATTTTATCATGTCAAAGAAATCATTTACAAATTTTCAAAAAAATTTCTTATTTCTCTTCATCTTTCCTTCCATCCAAATAACCATACTTTCTCCGCTCATTTTTACTCTCTTCAATTCATCCTACAACAAGCTAAATAAAATGTTTTCTCTCATATCTTAATTTTTAAAATCTCTTACATAGAAGATAAAATTAGAAAATTCTTTTAGTTAAAATTTTAATACTTATATTAAGAAATAATAAATATTTGTATTGTTAATTATATTTTAAAAATTTATTTCTTTTCTTTGTTATTCTTTTCACTTTATAAATTAACAATAAATGTTAGAAATTAAAAATAAAAATAAAAAACCACAAATAATTCTAACCTCATGAAAGCAAAATGAGATACAAACATAATACATTCATTCATTATCTTGTCTTGTCTTGTTTTGAACATCTAGAACTCCTTCCAAGAAAACAAACAAAAAAGTTTGAAACATAAAAAAGAGAGAATTATATTTTAACTCTCATTTTTTATTCTCTGATGTAATATAGTATGGATCATTGATTTCTTTGAAGAAAATGGTAGTAATACATTAAGGACAATAATACTTTAATTCATTTTTTTTATTCATTTTTAACTCACCATTAGGTCATCATATCACATCATTACAAATAATCAAAATAGATGATCTAATAGTAATTGAAGTAGTGAGTTAAAAATGAGTCAAAAAAGTGGGGTTAAAATATCATAATACGAACATTAATCAATGACTTACACTAAATCACATCAGAACATAAAAAATAAAAGTCAAAAAATAAGAATTTTGGATCAAGCGTAACTCATACTTCATCTGTGGACCATACTCCAAGAAAAAGAAAAGAACAAAACGTGATTAATAGTCATAAATAGGTGACGTGATGAAAGCTCCAAATGCACCATGCATGTGGCTATAAATGTAACATCTCCCTCACTGTTCCATCCATCCAAAAGCATTAACACAAGAGTGAATCAGTGAGATAAACCTGTGTATCAAAATGAAGCCTGTGTTTGTATCATTCTTCACTTTACTTGTGTTAGTCTTCACAGTTGCAGCGAAAGAGCCATCGAAGGGCTTAACCTGTGACCAGGAGAAAACCTTAGTGGCGCCATGCGTAGATTTTCTGACCAAGAAAACTGATACCCCTGCAACTCCTTGCTGTGAAGGGTTGAAGAAAATCATAGAATCGTCACCTACAAAGAAAGAGAAAAAAGCTGCATGTAAGTGCCTTAAGGAAGCAGCATCTCAGGTTCCTAACCTAGACAAAGACAGAGCCAATAATCTTTGCAAAACTTGTAAAATCACTGTCGATTTTCTCTTCTCCAAGAACTTTGAGTGCGAAAAGTAAGACTTCTTTTTTCACCTATACATAATTCATCTTAATATTTTCATTCATTTGCTTTTCTTCACATTGCTTTTCCTTTCTTTTCTTCTTTCAGACTTTAAGCCACAACATTCAATGGTAGAAACGGTGGATTATGCTTCGATTTTTCTAGTTTTGTAGCAGAATAATAAGATTGTTTGTTGAACTTCTGTCAACAAACATTTATGTTGGAATTGATGATTAATAAATATGCTTTTTATATATGTTCTTGGTATCTTCTATTCATTTTTTTTATATATAATTTCTTTCCATTTAATTGTGATGAACCATTTGTGTTTAATATTTGAGATTCACGAGCCTAATCCAAAATTAATCCAATTGAAATAAGCTATCATTCTATATATGAAACCAATTAGGCTTTACTACATTATGACATTAGTATAAATTAATCAAAAAGGTAAGGTAACTAAGTAATTGAAAATAAATTAAATTATTGGAATATAAATTAAAATAATACATTAATCACTGATAAATTAGATAATTTAAATATAGATTAATAAATAGGTTTAGAATTAAATTTAGTTTATTATGTAAATATATATTGTATAATAAACTGAATTTTGAAGGCATCAAAATAGAAGAATGCGTGGGTCAAAATGAATAAAGTATTAATGAAAAATTTATAATTCTATTAAGATTATAAAATATATGTCAATTAAGATTAATATAAGAAATGTTTAACTTTACTTCCTCTTAAATTACTTATTGGATTGACATGCTACAAATAAAGCGTGCTTTTGAAAAATTAAAATTTTCTATAATCTGTGTATCACTTAGAAGATGTCACCTTATGTTGTAAGAGAAAGTTGTTAAAATTTAGTAGTCAAAAAATCATTTTTCTTCTTTATCTTGTTTTATCTTAGCATCTAGAACACCTTCCAAGAAAACAAACAGAAAAAAAAGTTGAAACAAATAAAAAAATGAAGGAAATGTAACTCATACTTTATCTTGTTTTATCTTAGCATCTAGAACACCTTCCAAGAAAACAAACAAAAAAAAGTTGAAACAAATAAAAAAACTAATGATATTATGACTTTCATTTTTTGACTCTTATATCTTATTCTTTGATGGGACTTAGTGTGGGTCATTGATTAATATACCACTATATTTTCTTTTGAAATAATCAATAATCCACACTAAATCAGGTCAGAGAATAAAAAATGAGAGTCAAAAAAGAGAATTCATAGTATAATTTTCCTAGAAAATGAAGAAAATATAACTCATACTTCATCATATTATTTTGTGGACCATACTCCAAGAAAAGGAAAACAACAAGAAGTGATTAATAGTCATAAATAATGGTAACATGATTAAAGCTCCAAATGCACCATGCTCGTGGCTATAAATGTAACATCTCCCTCAGAGTACCATTCATCCAAAATCAAACCACAAGAATGGTTAACGTTGTTCTATAAACTATATATACATCTAGAAAATAATATTTAAGAATGTCAATTACTTTATCATTTTTCAAACCTATCCTTTTTCTTAAGATATTTAAGTCTAAAAATAAATCAGATCCATTAATATCCAACACGTTCTCATGTTTTAAATATTTTTCAAGGTTTAAACATTTTTGTTTCAGAAATATACAATTTAGTGACTTTAATTTTTTTAAACTAAATAAAAAACTAAAAATATATTCATATATTTTAAATTATTCAAATCTACTTTGAAGTGTGACAATTGTTTTATCTACAATATACAAAAAATAATCAATTCTAAATAATTTTTTTCTCTATTTTTATAATTTTATTTATAACTCTTTTTTGTGATACAATTAATTCAAATTTTTGTATACACTAATTCAAATTTTCTAGTTGACATATATATATATATATTTATTTTAAATAAAAAATTGTAATATTTAAAACACTACTAAAAATAATTATATTAAACTAATGAATTAAAACACTAAAACATGTGTGATAATTGTTTTATCTACAATATACAACAAATAATTAATTCTAAATAATTTCTTCTCTACTTTCATAAATTTATTCATAACTCTTTCTTGTGATGCAATTAAAGCATTGGTTATTTTTTTGTTTTGAATTTTTGAATAAACTAATTCAGTTTTTCTAGTTAACATATCTACATATTTTTATATGAAATAAAAAATTATAATATATAAAACACTATTAAGAATATATATATATATATATATATATATATATATATATATATATATATAAAAAGATTGAATTGAAATAATATAACTTGGTTTATTTTAAAGTCTCCCGTCTCAACTTTATTACAAACAAACTGTAGAGTATATTTTAAGATTAATCGTTAATAATAGTAAAAAATTGTTGTTCTTCTCAATAATAATTAAAAAATATATATTGTTCTTTTCAATTCGAGGGTAAGTTTTTTTTTCCTAAACTTTAATTATTTTTCTACACAAAAATTTAACTTTGAATCATGCTCATCTATTAAATCACAATATAATTAATAGTTTTGTAGAAAATTTTTTATTCCTCGTCAATATATATGCAAAAAAAAAATTTATAAACTCGTAAATAAAAATATATCGAAAAACAAAACTGGAAAAAAGATATGCAATTCTAATTTTAATACAAATCAAAAGCAGAATAAAAATAACAACAACACAAATATAAAGACAAGACATACTATGATGAAAAAAGTGTTATATTCAGACAACATAAGATTAAATGAATGTAATATGTAAAATTCCTAACAAAAACTGATTTTGAGAAAGAAGAAAGTAATGACAGATAAGAGAAGTTACACATAGATAAAGAAGAAAATAGAATTTAAATATATTAATTATAAGCGAATAAAGATAATTAATTATTATTTCTTTGTAAAGAAAATTATGATTTAATAAATAAGATATTAATTATTAATTATCATTTTTAATATCAATAAATATTAATAAACATTAATAATAATTTAATTAAATTTTATTTAAAACATAAATGTATAATTAATTTAATAAAGCTATACTAGTAATAAAATAATTTTTGAGACTTTTTTAAATATAATTTTATAACTAATTTAATGAAGTACTGACAAAATTTGAAGTTTTTTTTTAACATAATTTTATAAGACCTAAAACGAAAACTTTATTTGCTTTACCTTTCGGTCAGTCTTGAGTAATAAATTATAAAACAAACCACAAATTCAAACATCAAGAAAGCAAAATGAGATACAAACATAATACATTCATACTTTATCTTAGCATCTAGAACCTTCTAAGAAAACAAAAAGAAAAACAAAAAACAAATAAAAAAAAGAATGTTAATCGATGTCCTAAAAAATAATTAATATGCATGAGTTTCATCATTTTTACATTAAAAGTTGAAATAATTAAGTACATTAATTAAAATATTATAAATGCATATAACATATTTTATAAAGACAAAAATACCCTTTTAAAAATTTAGACAATAATTTTTTGATATAAAACAAGGACTTTGAAATTTTTAAAATCTCTACTTTAGTTGTTTTTTTGTATTGGTATTTTTTTTTAGATGTTCAACATTATACTTTGAGTTAAATATGTTTTTGGTCCCTCAAGTTTCAGCGAATTTTAGAATTAGTCCCTCATCAAAATTTTTGACCAATTTAGTCCTTCATCTTTCAAAATGCATGAATTTAGTCATTTTAACCAAATTTTGTTAAGTTTATCTAAAGTTTCAAGCGCATTTCATGATAATATTTAAATTATTTATACATTGTTTGACACATTTTTGCTTCAATGTTAACTTAAATACTATCATGAAATGTGTTTGAAACGTCAGATAAACTTAACAAAATTTGGTTAAAAGGACTAAATTCACGCATTTTGAAAGATGAATGACTAAATTGGTATAAAGTTTTGATGAGGGACTAATTCTAAAATTCACTGAAACTTGAGGGACCAAAAACATATTTAACCCTTATACTTTTGTTGATTTTTCTATTAATTTAAACTTTATTATCTTTAATTATATTTAATTTTTAGCAACATTAAAATATAGTTATTTTATTATTTAACTGTTTTTTTAATTTTTATTAATGAGCATTCAATAAAATATTACATACTATACCACACTTATAAGTATTTTTGTATTAATGATTATTAGGTCATATTTTATTTAATATCACAGTTAACTATGTCTTTTTATAAAATTTAATGTATATTAATTATCCTTAATGAGTGACATAAATATATTAGTTAGCAAGATACATAAAAGTAACTCATACTTCATCGTATTATATTATGAGCAATTATCCAAGAAAGGAAAAAAAAAAGGAAAACAACAAAAAGTGATTAATAGTCATAAATAACGGTGACATGATGAAACCTCCAAACGCAGCATGCATCTGACTATAAATATAACATCTCCCTCAGTGTTCCATCCATCCAAAATCAGAACACAAGAGTGAATCAGTGAGATAAAGCTGTGTATGAAAATGAAGATTGTGTTTGTAACATTCTTCACTCTACTAGTTGTGTTTGCTGCGGCTCAAGAGTCATCAAATGGCTTAACCTGTGACCAGGAAAAATCCTTATTCGCACCATGCTTTGATTTTCTGACCAAGAAAACTGATGCACCTGCAACTTCTTGCTGCCAAGGCTTGAAACAAATCATATCTTCAGCATCCACAAAGGAAGAAAAACAAGCTGCATGCTCGTGCCTTAAGGACGCAGCCTCTAAATTTCTTCCTAACATAGACAAAGACAGAGCCAATCATATCTGCCAAACGTGCAAAAGCTCAACGGACTTGGGTTGCCAAAAGTAACACTTTTTTTTTTCTTTCTCATAATTCATGATAATGTTTTCATTCATTTGCTTTTCTTCACACTGTTTTTCTTTTCTGTTTTCTTTTTTTCTCAGACTTCATTAATCTGGAGGCTTGAGCGGGATACGTGGTTTTAGAAGCGATGGATTATGCATTGAATTTGGTACTTTTGTAAAATAATAAGATTGTTCCGTGTCCTTCGCTCAACGGACATTATTATGTTCGAATTGATGATTAATAAATATGTTTTATATATGTTGTTGGTATTTTTTTTTTCTTTTATAGAATTTCTTTCCATCTAATTATGAGTCATCTGTGTTTAATATGTTCGAGACTCATCGCGTAATCCAAAATCAATCCAATGGAAATAAGTCATCGTTCTACATATGAAACTCTTCCTAAGGATCCTGATATACGGATTTGGATAGGATCGGAATATTGCAGGCATATGTGGGAATCACAACTCCTCTCATTTTTTATTGGAGTGTTTGTTCCGTCACACCCAATAAATTTTACATCAATGAGAAATCGAGTTCAAACACAATTTAAATATTTTTTCCTCCCTTTAATCTTTCAGATATATTTTAAAAACAAAATCACAATAGAATTTCAAACTCCAAAACGGACGATACCTCGTAAACATAGTAGTTGTTCCTAACAATGACATTAACATAAATTAATAAAAAAAGTCACTAATTAATTGAAATTAAATTAAATTATTGAAATATAAATTAAAATAATACATTAATGACTGATAAATTTGATAATATAGATTAATAAAGAGGTTCATAATTACACATTTAAATTGTATAAAAATCTGAATTTTAAAATCATCAAAATAGAACAATACGTGGGTCAAAATGAATAAAGTATTAATGAAAAATATATAATTCTATTAAAAGTATAAAATGTATGTCTATTAATATTAATATAAGAGTTGTTTATCTTTACTTCCTCTTAATTTACTTATTGGATTGACATGCTATAAATAAAGCGTGCTTTTGGAAAATTAAAATTTTCTATAATCTTTGTATCTTACATTTTCTTCATTTTTTTTCTCACAATTTTTTAAATTAAATTTATTTACAAGTCAAATTTGTTCTATTTTATTTTTAAGTTATGATTGCAAACGTTAAAAAGTTGTGTTTGTATCTTTTGAAATACTACTGAAGCACACATATATGTAAGAAATACAAAAAAAAAAAAAAAAAAAAAAACAAAAAAAAAGAAAAAAAAGTTTATTTTTTTAAAAAAAAATTTAAAAAAAAAATAAAAAAAAAAAAAAACGAAATCAAAACACATGGAAAACGAGGTTAGTTTTATACAAAATACTTTCCACACTATATCGAGCAAATTCGTGAAGAAAGATATGTAATTCAATTATATTTTTTTGTAATCTATATAAACATAAATATTAATCAATTATAGAAAAGCTATAATCAATTATGATTTTAATACCTCTGGTTACAAATATAAATTAGTAAATACATTTATAAATTGAAATAATTATATAATTAATATTTATAGTATATTTTTATTTTATTAATCAAATAAAAATATTAAAATAATAAAAAATAAAGTATTTTAATTAAATATTTACTATATGTTTTTGTCATGCACATTAATGAATTTTTTCACAGACTTTTACGATTTCTTTTTATTTTTTCATCATCTTTTTCTAAATTAATTTCCGTCTTGAGACATTTATGTTGGAAATGATGATCAATGAATATGGTTTATATATCTTGATGTATCTTTTTCTAAATTACTATTATTTTTTTTTTCTTTGGCTCTTATCTTAGGAAACTACTTAAAGAATAATTATTATGGATTGAATCTAGTAAAATTTCATAATTAATTGTAATATTAAATAAAATTTGATATAATTATCATTGGTGCAGTTTTATTTTAATTAAAAAACAAAAATATTTAAATGTTATATAATTGTATTTATTATTTTATTTAATGTTCACCAATAAAATTTAAAAAATATTTAAATAATAAAATAATTATATTCTAATGTTGCTAAATAACATTAAAATATAATTAAATATAAAAAAATTTAATAAAAAATTAAACAAAAAATAATATTAAACATTTAAAAAGTTTAAAAAAAATTAAAATATGAATTTGAGACTTAATTGAATTTCTTTCTCTTTCTTGTATTAAAGAAATAGACATATTTATTTATGAAATTATTAATTATAAATACATTTATAATTAGTAGTAATTAATTATTTTTTTTACTAAAATTGATAATTATTAAAAGAATTCTTGTAACGAAGAAAAATAAAAAGAAATACATTTATATTTACCTTATTAGGTATGATCATATGGACCACTTTCCAAGACAAAAAAAGTCTTTACATATTTCCGATAAGATCATCACATATGAAAACCGTTGAAACAAATAAAAAAAAAAAAACAAAATGTAACTCATACTTCATCATATTATCTTGTGAATCATAATACTCTTAGAAAAAGGAAAATAACAAAAAAATATTAATGGTCATAAACAATAGTCACATGATGAAAGCTCAAAATGCACAATGAATGTGGCTATAAATATAATATCTCCCTCGATCTTTCATCAATCGAAAATCAAAAACACAAAAAGTGAATCACTAAGATAAACCATTGTGTCAGAAATGAAGAGTGTGTTTGTATCATTCTTGAGTATTCTAAGTGTGTTACTCGTCACAGTTGTTCCCACACAGGCATTAACCTGTGTGCAGGAACAATTCTTAGTGTCACCATGCTTGAAATTTCTGACCAAGGTAACCGATCATCCTTCACGTTATTGTTGCCAAGGATTGTACGAAATCATATTATGGACACCTACAAAGGAAGAACAACAAGCTGCATGCACCTGCCTTAATAAAGCATTCTCTTATGTTCCTAACCTAAACATGAACAGAGCCAACAGTCTTTCCAAAGATTGTAAATTCAACGTTCATCATCCCAACTCCGATGATGACTTAGATTGCAAATTTTCTCCATCATCATGAATAATTTTTCATTTAATGATCCAGATTCATTAATAAATTTGGATTCTCTGCTGATTTTTCTGTGTTGTTTCTCTATCATGTTTTTATACTATATTGATTATCATTAATTTTGACGTTTTAAAATACCAATACAGTATATTTTTAATGCTCAACAGAAGATAATATAAAAAAACCAATAAAAATTCTAGACTCTTCGTTAGTCTAATCCAAAATAAATCCAATGAAAATAAGCTGAGTCTATGTACGAAACCAATCAACTAAGCTTTTTTACATGATGACATGAGTATAGATTAATAGAGAGGGTCACTGTATAATTGAAACTAAATTAAATTGTATAAATATAAATTAAAATAATACATCAATTATAGATAAATTAGATAATATAAATATAAATTAATAAAGAAGATAATATAAATTTAAATAATTCAATATTTTTTATGCTTCAATTTCATCTTTGGTTAAGAGCTACCACAAATAAATGTGCATTCACACCCTTTATTCTTCTACCTTAGAACACTGTGTATATTGATTTACATTTGACTTTGAAGTGGTGTTTTCATCATGGAATGGCATAAAAGGATGAAGTAGGGAAGAAATTTAGGATAAAGTGTTTATTAATGTAGAAATTTATATTATGCGGTTTACATCCACTTATATAATATAAACTTGCATTATTTTTAGTTGATGTGAGACTACCAACATACACTTTGTGGTATATACATCTCGTGCATTGAACTAGACATGACCAGGTGGTCCGATAGTGGGTGAAATAATATGTCTAATTAATCTCGCAAGAATATACTCTAAAAAGGGCTAAGATACCATTTTAAAAAGACTTTACACCTAACTCAACACAAAAAAACTTACTTGTAGGATGTTAACTCATCTTATCTCTAGTTGATGTTAAACTTCCAATACACCTTCTCATTTCGAGATGTACATATCTTGTGCGTGAGACTAGACATTATAGGATGGTTTGATAGTGACTCGATAGCGGATGAAACATTATTCCAAACGAACAACAAATTTCCTAATAAACGATTAACATAATAGGCTCAACAAACAACAAAACTTGTTATGATAGACTTTAACTCATGAATCTAATACCATGTTAGGTGGGAAACTTTAAATCTAACTCAATCCCACAAAAATCGGTGAATTTTTCATCTACTAATAAATTATTAACTCCCTCTCACACAGACACACACACACACACACATATATATATATATATATATATATATATATATATATATATATATATATATATATATATATATAAATAATATTTAATATATATATAATATATATATTATTATTATATATCAATAATTTAAAATTAAAACAGTTTTATTAATTTTATACTATATCTATATGGTAACGTTTACAAATTTATTACAAATAAATGCGAGAAGTTAAAAAACTAAAACAACGATAAATTATAACAGCATAAAAGCAAAATGAGATAAAAAAATACATTCATATTTATATATTTTGTGGGAGCATCTCTGGACCACCTTTCAAGAAACATAAGAAAAAATCATTATATATTTCCAATAAAATTATAACATATGAAAACCGTCCAAACAAATAAAAATAAAGGAGAATGTTATTCAATGTCACAGGTTACCTGTTAAAAGAATAATTAATATATATTGGTTTTATTATTTTCATATCAAAAGTTGAAATAATTAACTACTTTAATATATATATATATATATATATATATATATATATATATATATATATATATATATATATATATAACAATATATGAAGAGGATTCTTTCTTTTATGTTCACATTTCAAAATACTAATTTTATTTTTTAAAATTTAATTATTTATTAAATTTTTAAAAATTGATCATTATTTTTACAAAAAAAAATTCTCTATTTATCAATAATTATTCTCTCATCTTTTCTTATATATTTCACTATATTTTTAATAAATATAATTTCATTCTATATATTAACTTAATAACATTCTATTTATCATCACCTATTAATATCATGCATATTTAAAAAATACGTACACACAGGCACGACAACAACTGTGTGTACGCTCGTTAAAATAATGGAAATGCTATATATAACAGATTTTATAAACACAAAAATATCTTTTAAAATTTGTAAACAATAATTTTATCATGCAAAATAAGTTTTTTGAAATTTTTAAGGTCTCTACTATAAAGTAATAAAAAATATTTCTTTAACATATTGCTAGTTTATGTATTTATAATTAATAATTTTAGATATTGAAATATTGTCTATTTCTTTAACACAAAGATTTTATCGAGTTAAGAGGAATGTTACAAAAGATTACCGAGAAGTTAGAGAAAAAAAATTCAATGAAGTTTCAAATTGATATTTTACTTTTTTTTAACTTTTTAAATATTTAACACTATTTTTTCTTGATTTTTCTACTAATTTAAATTTTTTTATGTTTAATTATATTTTAGTTTTTAGCAACATTGCAATACGATTATTTCATTATTTTTCAACTTTGATTAATAAATATTAAAAAAATATTAAGCACAATTATATAATAAAATAAAATTACATCAATGGTTATTATGTTAAATTTCTTTTAACATCACAATTAAATATAAACTTTTATAAAATTTAATACATATTAATTATCTTTTGACCGGTTAACAAGTCCGAACAAGTGAACAAAATGTAATTCATACTTCATTGTATTATTTTGTAGACTGCAAGACAAAGGAAAACAACAAAAAATAATTAGTAGTCATATAATGGTCACGTGATGAAAGCTCAGAATGCACCATGTATGCGGCTATAAATGTAACATCTTCCTCCTCGGTGTTTCATCCATCCAAAATCAAAAACAGAAGAGTGAATCACTACGATAAACCATTGTCTCAAAATGAAGACTGTGTTTGCATCATTCTTCGCCATTGTAGTTGTGTTAGCCGTCACAGTTGTTGCTGCACAGCCATTAACCTGTGAGCAAGAAAAAACGGCTTTTTTGTTGTGGGGGTCGATTTAAACTCTAATTTGTAAAAAAAGTCTATCTAATTTTTTTTGTGTAAAACAAAATCAAGTCGTAGACATTAAAAATAAAGTCGTCCTCATCTAACCGATTTCATATATTATTTTTTCAAAAAACGAAGTCGCTATAGATAAGACCGGTTTTTATTCATGTGAATAATGAAGTTGTCTTTCCAAAAGACAACTTCACTTTTTGGCCGGGGGAAGATGTCATGGCACTTCGGGCAGAGCAAGGTGGACCTATCGGGGGCGATGATGGGAACTTGAGTCTGGGGTCGTCGAAGGTGGCTGGATTCGTGGTGGAGCAGCAGGGCTTGGTGCAGATGAAGGCAATGACAAAGCTTGCACTGGATGATAAGTTGAGGAGAAAGGGCGCGGTGGAGAACAAAACGTTCAGCCCCACTGTGGAGATTCAAACCAAAAAAATTGAAAAGTGAAAATTTTGGAAAAATAAAATAAAACAGCAACAAACATTAAAAAAAAAAAACAAAGTAAAAGTGAAAGTCGTTATATGAAACGACGATTTCACTTTCATATGTGAAGAAACCGTGGTCCGTCCTGACGATATTGTTTTTTTAAAAATAAAAATAAAAATTTGGTTGGGGAAGGACGATTTCACTTTTATTGTCGTCTCTCCCGATGACGACTTAACCCAAATTTAAAAAAAAAAATTTAACGAACCTCATTTTACAAATTTATGGTCAAAACGACCCAAAAATACAAAAAAAAAGCCAGAAAAAACCTTAGTGGCACCCCGCTTAGATTTTCTCACCAAAAAATCTAATGCCCCTTCAATTCCTTGCAGCCAAGGATTGCACAAAATCATAAAATCGTCACCTAAAAAGGAAGAAAAAAATGCTGCATGTAAGTGCCTTAAGGATGCAGCTTCTCAGATTCCTAACCTCGACAAAGACAGAGCCAATAATCTTAGCAAAACTTGTAAAACCCATGACGATTCTCCCTCCAATGACTTGGATTGCGAAAAGTAAGGTTTTTTTTTTTTTACATATTCAATTTGTTTTGGTACATCTAATAAATACATTTTGACGGAGCTCGACGTTTCAAAACGGACAATACCTCAAAAAAACGATAATTGTTTCTAACTATGATTATTGAACGAACTTGGGTTGAGATCGGAACACAATTCATGTTAATAGTTTTCATTCCTTTGCTTTTCTTCACATTACTTTTCCTTTCTTTTCTTCTTTCAGGTTTGTTTAAGCTAGAGGCTTCAGCATGATATGTGGTTTTAGAAGCGATGGATTATGCATTGAATTTGCTACTTTTGTGAAAGAATAAGATTGTTCGGTGTACTTCGCTCAACGAACATTTATGTTGGAATTGATGATTAATGAATATGCTTTATATATGTTGTTGGTATCTTCCATTCATTTTTTTTTTCTTTCTTTTTCATTATCATGAATAATTTTTGTTTAATGTTGGAGATTCATGAGCCTAATCCAAAATAAATCCAATGGAAATAAGCTATCATTCTGTGAAACCAATTAGGCTTTTTTATGTTATGTATCGAAGAAAACTTCAATTAAAACTCTAATTTTCTTAGAGGAAATTGGTAAAAACACAGGTAGACTCAATTCTCAAACGTGTTAAAAAACGAGAAGAGTAAAATAAGTAGACATACTCAAAACTTAAATAACTTTTTGAGATAAAATCATGCCACACCATCCAAAAATTATTCATAAAATTAAAACAATGATGCCTTTATTAACTTTATAAAAGTATTTTTATTAAAATTAATTATAAAATTAAATATTTTTTATAGTTTTATTATGAATAATTTTCTTTTAAATAATAATTATTTAAAGAATAAAATAAAAAAATTGTATATATCAAAAATGACAAATCTTTTTTATTAATGATATAGATATTCAAATTTCTTATAAAGAAAGGGGAATAACTATTTTGAAAAATTATTTCAAGAGAAATGTAAATATAATAAATATATATATATATATATATATATAATGTTTTTTAAAATTAATAGTACTAACGTAACTGAATTTTATTTAATTTAAATGTATGTATATGTATATTTAATGAGATGTTATGATGCACATATATGATACATGTATCGGATACGACACCCATCTGCCGATACGATACGTAGATATGTTGATTTAATCTCAAAATAATATGATACGATATGTGATAGAGATACAATATATGAATATTGAAAAGTGTACAATAATTCTTACAAACATAATAAATATATGATTGTTAATGTGTGAATCCAAATTTCCTAATTAGTTTGGTAGTCAAAACCTAGTAGTTAATATTAGTGATGAATTTAAAAATCAATTCATAATTGAAACTAGTTTAATTATCAATTTAGAGACCAATTATAAATTTTTTGAACTATTTTAGTTGTTAATTTGATCACTATATAGTGACTAATTATTTTTTGTCACTATAATTGTCATTATTCAAAGATTTTATTGTAACGACTTTATAAATTGAATACTTAATTGATAAGTATACATTGTTAAAATATTCTAAAGTATCGTATACGATACGTGTCGGACACGGATACGTAACCCAAGTTGAAGTATCGGTGAATCATAGATAAGATGAAAAATATTGATTATTATTTTATTATTTTATTATTTATATTATTATTTTTCGTTATAACTGAATTAATTTAAATATATGTGTACATGTTTAGGTGTCTACTCTAAGACATTATTTTTTTGTTAATAGATAGTAATATTTTGACAACTAAATTTTAACAATTTTTTCTTACAATCTGGAAGAAATAATATCTTTTAAGTGGTTTTAGAATATAAAGAATGAGAAAATAAAAAAAGAAAAGTCATTTAAAAAAATGTCACATGAGATTATAAGAGAAAATTGTCAAAATTTAATTATTTAATTGTTAAAAATCATTTTCCTAATATATCTTTAACTATTATATTATCAAACGATTAATAAATACTTTTAAAATTAAAGTAAATTCAAACCGTTACAGAATCACAAAAGCAAAATAAAGATATATGGAAACGAATTGGGGTGGGGTTATAATCATGTATTTTAGATTATTTTTATATGTATAATTAAACTTATAAAAATTTGTTTATTGGGTTTATCCTCTCATTATCATTATTATTGCATATTTCATCAATGTTTGGTTTGACACTCAGGGAAATTTGTGTGTTAAACATCCCGCATTAACTAGAGAAAAAAAAAAAAAAATATATATATATATATATATATATATATATATATAAATGGATTGAAACCTCAATTTAAAATTTGGATTTATAGATTAAATTAAATATAAAGTTCAATTTTTAACATTGAGTATTCAATAAATCATAACTTAATCGAAAGTTCTAATATCTATTAAAAAATTAAAACTTAATTAAATGTTATAAAAAAAACTCATTAATTTATTGTTTTAGAAATAAAAACAAAAAATTTTCCATGCTCAACGTTGGCAAATTTTCCAAACATGAGAAGTTAAATAATTAAAACAACCATACATTTTAACTTAAAAAAACAAAATAAGATACAGCAACATACATTCATACTTCATATTGTTTTGTTAAAGCATCTAGACCACCCTCAAAGAAAAAAATAAGTCATTAAATATTCGCAACAAGATCGTTACATATCCAAACTAACTGTTAATAGAAATGGTTAATATTCATATTAATAAATTTTTTTAATTTAAATATTTTCCTATTATTATTGCACTTTACTTCATTATTATAACGTTTACAAATTTATTAAAAAATAACTGTGGAAAGTTAAAAAACTAAAACAACCATAAATTATAAAACCAAAATGAGATAAAAAAAAAAGCACACATACATCCATGTTTATCTTGTTTTGTGAGAGCATCTGGTCCACCTTCCAAGAAAAAAAAAGTTAAATATCCCCAATAAAATCATTACACATGAAAACGGTTGAAACAAGTAAAAAAATGAACAAAATGTAACTCATCCTTCATTATTCTATTTTGTAGACATGCACTTTAAGGTAAATAATAAAATTATTATTTATTATAAGTCCAATGATATTTTGACTATTAAATTTTGACAACTTTCTCTTACAACATGATGTGTCATCTTCTAAGTGATTTTTGAATATTAAGAATGAGAAAAAAGAAAAAATGGAAAACCACTTGGTAGATGACACCTAAGGTTGTAAGAGAAAGTTGTCAAAATTTAGTAGTCAAAAAATCATTTTCCTTATTATAAACAATGGTCGACGAAAGCTCAGAATGCACACGATACAGAAATAAGACCCATATCGGATAAAAATAAATAAATATAACATCATATAAGGATAAAGATTTATAAAATTATTGTCTTAAGATTTTGGGTTGAGAATAATGTTAATGTTTTATGTGGTTGAACTCATATCTCATTACTATTGTATCTCTTTGGTGAACCTTCTCCTCTGTAAACCTAGTATCATGTGGCTATAAATGTAACATCTCCCTCAGTGTTTCATCCATCCAAAATCAAAAACACACAATAGTGAATCACTAAAATAAAACATTGTGTCAAAATGAAGACTCGGTTCGTATCATTCTTCACTATTGTAGCAGTGTTAGTCGTCACAGTTGTTGCCACAGAGGCATTAACCTGTGAGCAAGAACAATCCTTAGTGGCACCATGCTTAGAGTTTGTGACAAAGAAAACTATTGCCCCTTCACCTCTTTGTTGCCAAGGATTGAACAAAATCATAACTTCGACACCTACAAAGGAAGAAAAACAAGCTGCATGTAAGTGCCTTAAGGAAGCAGCCTCTCATATTCCTAACCTAGACAAAGACAGAGCCAATAATCTTCCCAAAGATTGTAAACTCAATGGCTTTGATTGCGATTTGTAAGATTTCTTTTTTCTACATGTACGATTCATATTAATAGTTTTCATTCATTTGCTTTTCTTCACATTGATTTTCCTTTCTTTTTTTTGTTTCAGAGTTGTTTAAGGTAGAGGCTTGAGCAGAAATTAAGGTGATGGAAATGGTGGATTATGCTTCAAATTTGCTATTTTTATAAAAAATAAGATTGTTTGTTGAACTTCCGTGAACAAACATTTATGTTGGAAGTGATGATTAATAAATATGGTTTATATATGTTGCTGGTATCTTCTACTCATTTCTTCTATAGAATTTATTTCCGACTATAATGAATCCTTTCTGTTTAATGTTCGTCACTCATGAGCCTATTCTAAAATAAATCCAATGAAAACAACCTAGCATTTTATATATGAAACATGATTTGGAACATTTTATATATGAAACATGATTTGGAACATTAAAGAAGTCTCACATTATTTAAAAATCGATGTTAAACGTTTAAATATTTTTTTTTCCTCCATCTTCTTAAATATCCTTTCAGAACAAAAACATGATAGAAATTTACACATTTTAAATGTTATCGGACGACTTAGATCGAATCGGATCAAAATCATTTAAAATATTTTACATGATAAGCGAAGAAAACTTCAATTAAAACTCTAATTTTCTTAGGACAAATTGGTCAAAATACAAACAGAATCGATTCTCATTAAAAAATGAGAAGACTAAAATAAGTACACATTCAAAACTTGAACAAGTTTTGAAGATAAAATCATGCCACACAATCGGAAAATTATTATTTCATTATGTAAAATAAACTTAATATCGTTTTTATTTCTTTAACTATTGTGTCTGGATAATTTTGGTAAATAAAATTAGTAAAATAGTTATTTTAATTTAAAAAAAAAAATTAAGAGTAAAATGGAAAAACTAAAACACCGAAATAAAAAATCTCTTCTATATATAATTATAGATGTTATATATATATATA
>Ga0214544_1002084_pt1 | contig 42128 bp, 20 predicted proteins | sample CNSS3metaG_FD_160074 | JGI IMG/M metagenome (GOLD analysis project Ga0214544, IMG submission 160074) | Root nodule microbial communities from cowpea collected in UCLA plant growth center, Los Angeles, California, USA - CNSS3 | ecosystem: Host-associated > Plants > Roots > Nodule | place: USA...
ATATGATTCATTACTCTTTATGATAAATATTTGTATTAACTAAGTTGATTTGTTTCTTTTATGGATTACATATTGTATCTATAAATAGGACTCTTCCTATCAATAATAATAGATAGATGAGTTGCTCTCTATTCTCTATTCTCTATTGTTTCTTCTATTATCTATTATTCTCTCTATTATTCACTTTATTTCATAACAAAAATGATATTAAGTAGGATTTTAGGAGTGTTTATCTGAAAAATAAATAGTTATATGTCTTACATGAACATAGGATTAAATAATGTCATAAAAATAATTCTTTTTTTTTAACCAAACATAAAATAATATTAATAATAATAATTTGAATAAAACGCATTTGACATTTGCATCCTCCAATTCGGGAGAATTGAATCTACTAAGAAATAATTATAATTTTTTAGCAGGTTTGGTGTTCAATATACTGTGAATAAAAACCAAGATAATGCATTTTAAAGGATATTAAACTAAAGTAATACAAATGCGAAGTAGATTAAAGTACAAGGTAGGTATGTGTGTACAAATCCACATGAGACTACATATGCATTCCAACTTTATATATTTATAATAACATGAATTATTTTTAAATAACTGAAATAAAATAATAATAATAATAATAATAATAACAATATAGGGCTTTAAGCATGCGCTTCTTAGTGATTACAGTTGTCTAATGGACTCATGTTGACAGGCTTGGTTTGTACACTTTTATGGGCTTCATTAGCTACCCTCATCATCTTCCTTCACCACACATTATTACCAATCCAATCTTTAAATGCTTCTCATGCCAACCAAACATAATTCACTTTCATTATCATCTTTTTTTTTTCTTCACTTTTCCATTTTATCCAAATAAAAAACCAACACCAGTCAATACAATTTATACTGTTAAACAAACACCAAACATCATTGTCCATAAATTGTTGGTTAATGATCGTTTTGATTCTATTCCAATTTTCAAGAAAATAAAAAGGTAAAAATAAAATTGGTGCTGCGTTAAAAAAATCAGAAGCTTCATAACCCTATAAATAAGCAAATAAAGAGTGATTAAAACAAAATTCAATATTGGACTTGACCTTGTTTTCCATGGTCCTACACGGGCTTACTTCTACGGGCCCAATTAGAGAACACTGCTTACAAAGCTACGTGACTACAACGACGTCGTAAAGCTGAGCGAATTAAAAAACGGAAAAAATAACATGGGATGATGCGATGCGACCCATTCATTATTATTATTATCATCATCATCATCATATCTGAGGAGAGAGGGAACAGGAGAAACATTTTCTTTTCAATTTCAATTTCAATTTGAGTCTTAGCCCTTACACTGTAGCTCAGAAGAGAAGAGAGAAGGTAGAAGAAAGGTTGAAAGCAGAAAAACGAAGATGGGTAAGGATCTGAGCGATGAGCAAGTTTCTGCGATGAAAGAGGCTTTCTCTCTATTCGACACAGACGGCGACGGTCGGATCGCGCCTTCGGAGCTCGGGATCCTGATGCGGTCACTCGGAGGCAACCCGACCCAGGCCCAACTAAAGTCCATCGTAGCCGAAGAGAATCTCACGGCACCATTCGACTTCCCCCGGTTCCTTGATCTCATGGCCAAGCACATGAAACCCGAACCCTTCGATCGCCAACTGCGTGACGCCTTCAAGGTTCTCGACAAGGATTCCACCGGCTTCGTCTCCGTTTCGGAGCTCCGACACATCCTCACCAACATCGGCGAGAAGCTGGAGCCCTCCGAGTTCGACGAGTGGATCAGGGAAGTCGACGTCGGCTCTGATGGCAAGATCCGCTACGAGGATTTCATTGCCAGAATGGTCGCTAAGTAGTAGGAATCTCTTTTGAGTGTTCTTCTCTCTTTTCTCCGTTGTTTCGGTATTACTGCTTTTCTGTTTACTCTGTCGTGTTTGCTTCTGAGTGGACCCGTCGATTAACCGTGCTGTGCTTATTTTTATGGTTTGTGGCTAACCGAGGGTTGTTTTAGGAAACGGTGGCTACTCAATTTAATTTGCCCTATTTCGTTTGGGTTTATTTGTATTATGAGATCTGATTTTGAGTTAGTTTATATATGCATGCTGTAATCCAGACCAAGTATTTCTATATCTAGTCCTTTCTCCCTTGATGAATCAAACCTGGTTCCGATTTCGAGCGAAGGGAAATGATGAATTAGACTGAGCGAGCGTTTCTACAAGCTTACCGAATAATGAAATCCCAGTTCGTGTAAAATTCGTACACTATAAATGTCTGCATGCTTGTTGCATTTATGTCTTTCTTGAATTAGGTTTGAAGTCGACAATGATTTGTGGGTCGTCATCCCTACCCCTTTTTGCAGGAATTGGTGGGTTTAAATTGTATAAATGGATATTTAAATTCTCTAATTTTGTAGCGATTAATTCATAATTACCTCTGAAATGTTGAGCTTCAAGATAATAGCAGTAGTGAACTGTATGGTATCTAAAGATAATTGTAGTGTTGAATAACTGTCCACTCCATGCCAGGATAAACTCCAATGAGGCTATTGATCATTGAATGCTGGAGTGGAAAATACCGATTGTTAAAAGTAGATGCTCAAGCCCATTTTAGAACTTCCTAAACTTTTTGTTGATGACTCTCGTGAACAGAAAAAATGAAGATGAGCTGGGACTTGATTGATTTTTCTTCCTTGCGTGCATGTGTTTGTCTGTGTCCATGTCTGCTTGCAAGTTTAGTTTTATGTGAATTTCTCATTCTGTGTTTTACCTAGTACTGTGTAGCCTTACATTTCTGCTATTGCCGTGTCATATTTTGTGTCGTGTTTCTTTTATATGTGCTGACACTTCATTTCTCTTTTGTGAGTATTGCGGGTTATTGATTCGCGATTTTAATTCAATTTGTTCCAACCCTCGTATGTTCTGCTGTGGTTACTTGTTGCAGCTCGTAAGCCTTTTTGACTCTCATGGTATAGTTATTGTTTTAAGTTACAAAGATTTTAGGTTTCCGTTGTCTTTTGTTCGTGACTGTACTTTTATATTTTATTTGATTGTGTGCATTCGCTGCGATTTGAATACCAAGCTCTTGTTTTGTTTGGGATTCAGTATCCGAAGGGTTTGGTTAAAGTTTTAGATAACCTAAATAGATTTAAGCATTCCAAAAGATTAATTAGGGTTTATATGGTTTAAGAAACGTTTTTGTTTTCAATAGTATTTGCAAAACTAGTCTTTTGTACAGGAAATCCTGAACACAATAAAAATCTGTTTTCACCTTTAATACGTTTCTTCCAAATCTTTGAAAACGAATCTTGTGTTAACAATGCCACGTTTTTGGGTGTTGTAGTCCATGTACAGTTGTTGTAAATTGCATGACATTAGGAGATTATTCTAATATGAAATACTAATCCTGTAGGAATTTTTTTTTTATGATTTAAGCACTGCATAAAAATAGCCGCCCCTTTTTAAGAAGCAACATATATCGTAATCTAGCATGTAAATACCACTTTTCGCATTTTGACTTTCAATATGGACTTAAAAGAGTACAAGAGTCTATATTTGATATTTGATAGGAGCGTTTGTATGTTGCTTTCTATGGCGCCCTTTGGGTGTTGAGTGCTCTGCTCTGGTGTGAAACTTCACTGTGTTGGTACTGCATCTGATAACTTGTAGCATATCATGATTTTAAGTAATTTTGACTGCAGTTTATAATTTTACCTTGAAGAAATATATTAAACTATCGAAAGTTACTTAGAAGTATCTTAGTATTTCTGTCTGGCAGCTGTAGTTGCAGTCATATCCTAGAGCACAGATTATTCAATGATAGTCAGTTTTTGGATATTTATAAACCATGTCCACAAACAAAAAATAAATGTATTCATTGCATTTGCATTTGTGAATGAAAACTTCTTTAATTACTCATCACAGCTACTTTTCAATTAAATACTAATGGGGTGGTCTTCGTCGTGCGTATTGGAAGCGCATCCAAAAGGAAAATTGTACAGAAGTGCTTTACCTGTGGTGCCAGACATTTAATAGATGCATCTGTCAGTTTATGCAACTGTCAGGTTTTCGCTTATGGGAGTTGATGGACATGGAAGCAGGTATCTTCTCCAAGTTCAGATTGGAAAGAAAAGATACTTTATAGGAAGATTCAGGTGGAGAGACCCCACCCTTAATGTAAGCAAAAAGTTAATCACTTTTAAATCGTAATTACAAAATGAATTTGGACTATTAATTAAAATCTATTTGAGTAATTGCTTTTCAAATAGTCAACATTAACATAATTAGCACAATAAAAAAAATTGTTAATTATAACTTTGAGAGTGATTATAAATACAAGGTGTAAACCCAAGTAAAAACATGACATAAGAGTGAACATTCTAACTTAAGGAATTTCCGTATTTCTTAGAGTATAAAAATACTCAGAGAAAAATATAGTTGTAATAAATTATATGGTACGGTTCGAGTATAGAAATACAAATTGTAAGAAGGGATAATAGAACGTTTGTGATGCTATGGAATCTATCTATAATTACTCAATTCAATATTAGAGCTACCATGCCTCCTCAGTTTTTGTTTATTTGGAAAAGAAAAATAAATGGAACATGTCTGTCTGCTATGAATAATTGTAAAGTTCTTTCAAAAGTTTACGCCCCAAAACCTTTGTCGGCAGTAATTACGGAGTGCACAAGAAAGTCATCGATGCAATAGAAATCAGCACGATTAGACTTTATCTGGTCAACGTAGTAGAAATAAAGTAAAACAATGGGCAACGCATAACATTCTAGATAATTAGAAAAATAAATAAATAAATTAGTCAGACGTTATACTATAATTTTAATTTTATTTAGATTTTAGTTATAGTTAAGATAATTCAACACAAATTCAACACAAACAGATAATTATGTTTAATATATAATTCATTTAAAGATTTTTCTTCACTTTACAAATTTAAAGTTTTAATAACTTTTTTAAGATTAATTATATATCACTATTAATTTTCACTTTAACAAATACGTGGCGATTATTAAAAAGTATATACATCTTCAATTACTTTAATGATTAAATATTTTAAACAAAACTAATAAAATAAAATATTTATATTAAAATTATTATTAACTTTTATCATACCAAAAACAAAATATATCAATATCAATTGGTCTGAACTGACTATTAAAGTAAGTTTATGAGAATGTCCTCTGGTACGTTTTACCAACCGCACCAAAAGAAATTCGCTTCATACTTGGTAAGTAAAAGCCGGATCAGAAATAAACTGCTTTGAAAGTTACATCATAGAAAGAAAGTAAAGGTAAAGGGATCGTGTCCATCCTTAATCAATTTAATCACTGGCTGTACATTTCTATACACAGATTTCAACAATTATCCAAATGTACAGAATTATACCACACGATTAGCTTAAATTTGTCGTTACCTCACAGTGCTAAGGACTTCCTCTGCATTGAAGGGGAAGATCCTCCAACCACGAATCATCCATAAGTGGGGGCAAACATTCTATCTCAGAGGGCCATTCACAGCTACAATCTATTTCATCAAAGACAATTGGCCCACATTTTGCTTCCCTACGTTGGAAAATGGTTTTTAACCAAAGATTGCAATGCACAAAAACCAAATCACTGAACTTTTCCAGCTTCACTCTGTTCTGTTTTTTGTTATGTACGTTTTGGAAAGTACTCCAGTTCCACCTGTACCAAAGGGAACTACAAGGTTGGCTAAGTATCCTCATTGCAGCTTTCTGAAGCGTGGGAATTTCATAACCATAACTAGTCCACCAGTCCCCTAGACATAAGCAAAAGCATGTCAAAACACCAAAAACTCAAGATGCTTGTTCAAATGAGAAAAGGAAAGAGAAAGTCATCTCAAGATGCTTTCAAAGAGCCATACCAGGAGCATTCAGTGTTCTTCCCAAGATTGCAAAGTCAGTCCCAAGTGCACCCTGGGCGTTGATGTAAGTAGGAAGTTCTTTGGTAATTTCCATTTTATCTTTATCTGTAGTTGCCAACCTCAGCATGGCTTCTTGAAACCCATTCCTCATCCTCAAATCTTTCTTCAAGTTTGGATTGTAAGAAATTGAAGGATTAAGAAATGCAGCTGCAGCATGTAATGATGAATGAAGTTGCATGTTCCATCTTCGATCAATAATTTCCCAGATTGGGAGGTATTTCTCTTCGATTCCCTTATAATAGGCCTTGATCACAACTTTTGCACTTTCTATTGCTTCATATATATAACCCATAGCAGGCATGTCCCCATCAACCATCCTTAGGAGTTTAACCAGTGGCTCAGAAACACTCACAGCTTCATGCGCATACTTCCAAAATCTATCCGAATATAGCAATGACTTAATGGCTTGTGCATCTGAACGTCTGCTATACATGGAAGACAACCATTCTGAATGAGAAAACATGTGCTTCAAATTATCCTCCTGCATCACTATAGATCTCAAGGAAAGGAAATCAGTGACAAATCTAGTAATTTTTGGTCTGATTAATTCCTTTCCACCTGTAAACTTTCTCATTATATTCAGAATCCATGCATGACTATAAATGTACTTTGTGATTGTCTTTGCATCTTCCAGGACTGTGCTAACCCAATCTTGTCTACCAACATCCTCTAACATCTTATCGATACAATAAGCAACACAAGGAGACCAAAACAAAAAACTATACCTCGCTGTGAGAAGCCTTCCAGCACAAACATAACCAGCACTGGCATCTGTCATAACCTGAACAACATTTTCTAAACCAACTTCCAGCACAACTGACTCCAAAAGCTCAAACAAGTAAGTACTGTCATCTTCATGACCTGAAACATCAACCGACTTCAAGAACAATGTTCCTTTTGGGCATGCAACAGAAAACACAGCAAGTGATCCGAGCCTACCATCAGACCAGTTATCACATAAGATTGTGCATCCTGTTTCTTTCCACCCATCCCTGTATTTTTTATAATCATTGTGAATATCAGCTTTCACTTTTTCCAAAAGAGTAGACCTTAATTTCTCATAAGTTGGTGCTTTATAGCCTAACCCACACTGAGCTATGGCGTCCACCATATCCTGATAATACATTGATTTAGCAGCACTAAAAGGAATAGAATTCTGGAAGAAAAATATGGCAAGTTTTCTATCAGCATCATCCTGCTTTTGCTTTTTTCCATCATCCACTATTGGCTGCGCACATGGCGAAGGAAGTGGAAATAATAAAGATGGACAAGCAATACCATTCTGTCCACTATACCCATGGCTATGGTGCAATCCACCACTAGCAGACGAGCTATTCTGTTGACCATTTGAAATAGCAGCTTGATCTCCCTTATGTTTCTTGGGAGTTTTTGGTTTCTTGGGTGTACTTAATATACTTTGAATATGGTCTCGTACATCAGTTGGAACTTCGGTGCATGGAACAATATCTTTGTTTTTAATTTGAGCCAAGTGAAATTTCATCCTGTATACACCTCCACTGAATTCCCTTTGACAATAATTACATCTGACCTTTTGTTTAGTTGCATCAACCAGGACACAGTGTTCCCAACAGGCATCTCTTCCACGAACCATTATCTTAAAATGCAGATTGACTCAATAAGATTGTTGTAAAAGTTTGTCATGTTCAAACAAGTTCAAAATATGAACATGGGAAAGAACTAAAAAGTTACTGAAGACGAATCACCACCAAGTGAGCCCAACAAGATGGATATAGTGAATAAAATGGTGTATGATTTAATGTAACAATCAAAAGAATATCAATAAGTAATCTAACACATTAAAACACAGCATAACAGAATCTTACGATAACCATAACATCTGTCCACGTAGCAAGCAAACTTCATCTTGCTCTAGGATAATCAACAATAACTTTCAGCAGTACTACAAACTATGGAACCAAAATTACAATAGTCAAACAAAACACGCAATCCACAGTCTATTTCCTCGTTCAGTAAAGAATAAAGAAGACTATAGGAAGAGAGCAACATCAAGAGAAGAATCATTGATAAGAAGCCTATAGTAAGAAGATCAAAAGTGCAAGTAGTGCATGTTAATTGTGTTCTTGCTTAAACATATGTGTTTGAATTAAGTGCCTCCCCACTGAACAGTGAATGTATTATATCTAATTTCAGTTCCAAATTCAAAATTGCTCAATTTCAAGCAAACCTGCCTGATAAATTAGATTCCCGTTTTCCATCCTATTTGACCTTTCCAAAAGTAACAATTCTCTATTTTTCATTCGGAAGCACTGGATTATAGGATATCTTTGCTAACTTGGAAAAAAAGAAAGAGATTTCACAAGATATTCTCCACCTGTTATTGATTAAATCTATATCCTGGTGGTAGGAGAGAATTGGTGTAGATGAGCACGTCAACAACACAGCATACTATGCATTATCGCAGTCAAATGTGAAAGATCCCTAGCTTAGCTATATACAACTTAGATTATACATGATCCAGGACCACATAAACTTAGCAAACAAAAAATGGACTTTGAATTTCATAACAACAACAATAATAACTACGACACAAAAATAAATTCGCATCAGCTTGTAATGATTTAGCATCACCTAGGGTTTCTATAATAATCATTCAGCTGCTCAATAACCCGAAGGAATAAATTAAATCAATAACTTCGTCTTCTGGTTACCACTCGTGATTCATTACTAGGAGACACTTCATTTCATGACAGGTAAAGAAACACAATATATTGGCCTAAATTGACAAAATCTGTTCACATCGAAAGTGGAAAAAGGAAAACAAAAAAAAAGAAATAAAATTGGATAAATAGATAAAAAAACGAAGGACAAAGGGGGCAATGAAGCACATAGATAAGATAAGATGCTGAACTCATGAAGGGGATAAACTACCCGAAGGATCTCAATGCTGGGAACAAAATAGCAGGGGGAGCTCAGAGGCCTTAGGTTTGAGAAATTGGAGTTGATGAGTTGAAGAAATTGAAAGGGCAAAAAATATAGCTATATTGGTGGTGGGCAACACTTGGAAAAGTGGGGTACTTGGAAGAACGAAAGGAGAGAAAGTGAAAAGATTAGGAATGGGAGTGATTGGATGAAGGTGAAATCACAAGATTTTCAGCATGGTTGTCCTTGGGATGATGAAGCTGAAGGGGGTAGTGAGAGAGGGGTCATAGGGAAAGGGCATGGACCCAGTAAGTGTGAATTTGATGAGGAGAGATGAAAGGGAAGAATAAGACATAATAACAACTCCTAGGAGCATGTTCTGTAGTTTGTTGGTCCCTGGTTAACCGGAAACAATGTCAGAACTGTTAGATTAAGGAAATTGTATTGGATCACACTCCACTACTCCATTCTTGTCACTTTGATCTTTCAAATGTTAGGGTATGCTAGTTTCAGGTTTTTCAAATTAATGATTTTTTTTTTTGGAGGCATTTAGGTTAATTGTTAGAAACAGGGTAAACGTTAAAGGATTTATCTTTGAGAGGGTTTCAAATTTTTTCCTTTTATAGATTAATGTTTTTTATTTATTTTATTTTATAGTAGTTTTTGAAATTAGATGGGTTTGTTTCAGTTTTTTTAAGTGTTTTTAATAAAAATAAGCATGTATAACTAATTTATTTTAAAAATGAATAAGTACTCATTTTAATTTTTAACGTGGGGTTAGAAACTGGTTGATGTTTCATTAACGGTTCATGAAATCGAATATCTAAACAATTTTATTAGGATATGTTAAACCCCACACTTGTAAAATAAGTTTGTATCTCACTTTTATATTGTTAATAAATCTTATTTTTAGTTAATATAAAACTTTCAACGTCTATTTTATTTTATCATCAAGTTTAATGTGTTTTATATTTTACTTATTTTATATTTATTTTACTTCTAATTTCTTTTTTAAATGTGTGAAATAAATAAATAAGGAACAATAGGAAAATAACCAAAAACTCAACGGAGCATGGAAAAAAAAAAAGAATTTGAAGTAAATACACGTATCAGGTATTACTGAAATTATGTCCGATGTATCAAATACCAAATGTTATCGATATGCTTGGAGCTAATCCCCCATAAGGCTGAACAGTGATTGGAGAAAAAATCGTATACTTAAACTTGATTGGAAAGAAATTGGATTCCCGAAATTGTATACTCTCAAAACGTAGATGTTTTTAACTTGACTTGGATTAATTGGGAGTCGAATTAATATATAATTTAAAAACCAAGAATCTCAGGAAGATAAATGCTTATGACTGTAGCATAAGACAGGTGTTCAATGTTCCACCGATTCTAAAGCTCTGGAACAATCCTGGAAGATAACATAAAATGTGGAATGAAAAAAATATAGAGTGAAATGGGTTAATGGTGTTGTTTGCTTTCTAAAATGTTATAATGATTAACTCCACTAACTTCTTCACAAGTTAAGCTAATGGGAGTACTACCACGTTCCAAGATGCACAATGAATCAAAATGTTCCTCAAAGTGCAATTTCTTTATCCAATGCTGACATCTTCAGTAAAAATCCTTGATAGTTTTATTCACAAAATGATGACATTTTCATTTAGAAAATAGTTTGGTGTATTTCTGAAAAGGTAATTGGCCTCGCTGCATAATTAAAGAAAGTAAAGTGATGAAACAGCAAAAGGTGAGGAAGAGTGGGCGACAATGAGAGGGTGATGTTATCATTTGTCAGCTTGTGGTGGATATGATAGCATTGAAGCACTATCGATACATTACAAAAACAAAACAAAAGGAAAATTAAAGCACTCATCTGCATGACAAAACATGCCCTCCTCCCTTGTGTTTCTTTAGAATTAGAATTCCAAAAGTGTTATTCTAAAGTCATCATTTTAATCTCCCCAATCTTTTTTGTCTATCCATATATCTTTGACACAAACCAGAAAATCAGAAAATTGCTGCAGAATTTATAAGCACAGTAAAAAGAAGATTTTAACAGTATTTTCAAACTGAACATCTATGTACAATAACTTACACAATTATGCCATCTTCCATTTTCTTGTGCCTACCATACACAAAAGATTACATCATTTACAACTTACAAGAATCCACTTAATGCGGTATCTGGGGGATTATGTTCGGAATCATTTGTATGATTGGGTTGGTGACTATCCTCACAAGAGAAAAGGTTTGTAGTACACCTTCCAGGAGTTTTATGCAATACAATAGCTAGATAAAAGTTAAACACCAAGAACCTAAATTCAAGTCCATGGTGTTTTGTTAATCCTCTTGTGTCAAACTTTAACATAACAGTATCACGTTCAAATCTTTTGTGTATCACATTCTTGACAAATAATCAAGGAGACCTTATCATTCATCAAGAAAGATATAAACACAAAATTTGAACGTGACAAGGACACCAGAGGATTTATTCCCATTTTATCTCAGTACATATTTTTTAGCTCTGTTTCTTAAGGATAACTCACTTTACTAGATGGACTGCATTCTAAAGCCCTTTTCTGTCCATGTCTAGAGTTTGCAGTGCATTTGATTCAATCTCGCTGGAACAATTAAAACCAAAATCATGAATACCAAAGTCCTGGCAGTCCAACAACCAAGGACAATTATCCTCCCACATTGGCAACTTTTCATTCTCCAATTTAGGTGTACTGTCCCATAACATGTCCATAAGAGGAGTTTCATCCAGCCACATACTGTTCATCAAAGACACATCACTGCAAATGCTATCCATCAAAAGGGATTCTTCCCCAGAAGAATTTTCTGCTGGTGATGAGGTGGAATTCTCTTCCAAGTTGAGAGCCACACTGTTTTCCTTAACCTGATGGATATTAGTATTATCAACTTGTGAAAAATGCTCTGCAGGGGAAGAACTATCCTGTGATGTGACTTCTTTGTTGAGAGGCTCATGAGTAACAGGATCAATACCCATCTTAAGGAGCTTTTTCTTGATGTGTGTGTTCCAGTGATTCTTAATCTCGTTGTCTGTTCTTCCTGGTAACCTGGCAGCAATCTTGGACCACCTGAGATAGATAAACTACAACAATCACTTGCATATCCAAAAAACTCATGACCCCTTCCGTAAGTTAAGTCCCAACATTGTACGGCTCTTTCTTAGTCCCAAAGGTAAGTACCCATATCAAACAAACCGCATAGGTAGCTTCAAGTGAGGAATTATCTACTAACTGATAACAATACGTCATTATTCTTTACTCAACAATCATCCTCAGTCTATTGACTTTTTCGTGCTATCAAGTTATCATACTTTTATGACTTTAAATTTTATGCACTTTTAGTATAAACTAGAAAAACTATATCATAAATACATCACATACAATAATTTGTAACCTTGTAGAAACACTTCACACACGCATGCACTATTTACTCCACTTTTACAGTGTCATCCTTGTACGTCTGTATACTAATAATAAACCTTTAATTAATCACTTTGCTTAAGTATCCAGCTTTAGAAACATGATTTCAAATGCAAGTTCCTTCTTGAACATATATGCATGAAAAGACTAGGACTTTAAACTTGTTTGAAGGAGAAACCAAGCTAAAGCTACAAGTTATTAGTATACCTCTTCGTGTTTTGAAAATGTAGTTACCTGTGTTACGTGGATATCAGTAGAGATGATAGGGTAGCGGAGCATGTAATGGTTTTTGTTGAAATTTATAGAAGGAAGTGTGGTTGGTTGAAGGTGAGGTAGTGAAAAAAGAAGAAATATTACTAACCTGTTTCCAAGACGGGCATGGAGATCAATAACAAGTTGTTCTTCTGCCTGTGTGAGGAGGCCTCTCTTCAAGTCAGGTCTGAGATAATTAGTCCAGCGAAGACGACAACTCTTACCACAACGGCGAAGACCAGCAAGCTTGGGAACAGCACGCCAACAGCACTGGCCATTGGTGAGAATGAAGTTTATCAGTTTTTTGTCTTCCTCAGCAGTCCATGGACCTTTCTTCACTCCAAGTTTGTCACAGCAAGGTTGTCTCCCCATAGCAACTGCTACTAACCGATACGAACCTTCAAACTAGCCAATGGAAAGTGTCACCAACACTAGCTTCTTCTTGAGACGACTCAAAAGTCCCACACCCACCTTTATATATTAATAAAGCTCTCTCCTTTTACTGCTTGAGTATTATATCAAACAGAAAAGATGCATCCCAAACAACACTCAAATAAGGGACACAGAAAAACTGAGGGTATTTCGGGTCCCACCTAGGTGTTGTGAAAGCTATGTGGGAACCAATATGGGATGTTCTGGTGTTTTTTTCTCACTGCATAAAATGGGTGATGCTCAAGAATTGGTGACCCAAAGGCAGAGCTACATGTAAGCATCCCAGAGGGAAAAAATGTGTAAAATGATTGATCCTTTTCGATTTTTCCTTTGCAAAACCACTTCCCTAATTGCACTCTTACTCAACCTTTTCGTCATCACCACGTCTACGTGTCCTCATTAGCGGTAGATTGTGATAGAGTGTGGATGATTGCTACAATTGGTTGGTCCGCATGTGCAACATAACCGTTTGATGGGATGAAAATGAAATTGTAGCAATTGGATGTGGTTGAAGGGGACTGATATAACGCAGTAAAATCGTCGATCATCTATGCTGCGTGTGAGACAATTCGCTGCTCTTAGTTTGAAAAATTTAGTGTAAAAACTCACTGAGATTTTTGTATATTTAACTTTCTTGTTATTCAGTAATGGACAATGAACTCGTGTGTTTCGGGGCCGCAGTTTTGTTTTTCTTCTATTTTTCCCATGCTACAAAGCAATAATTCCCAACTTCCTTTTCTCTAGCCTATCATCAATGCACAGTACTGCGGAAAGTTAGAGAGTAGAGACAAAAGGAATATGCCTAGTCGAAGTATAGAACCATTCTACAAGCCACGACTTTGGTATCTTTTGAAGAATATTTAATAACTTAATGAACAAAAGATTGAAAACAAAATAAATGCTTTCTGGTTTGTACATGCCTCAGCTGATAAGAAATAACATTCAAATAACACAGTAAATACATTTTAGCGTGAGACTATTAAAATTATCATGTATTAGAGGTATTATCTGTTTTGTAATGACAAGTTTTATTATAATTTTATTCTTAAAAGGTATATCAAAGAATAAAAAGAAGAATGAGTATTTATACCGTTTCGACCTCGAAATTATGTGAAACATGTGGAACTGCTTGGCTGGAACAATTCTAAATTTACAATATTTGAGGTATGTATCCAAATAGTGAGGATGAAGCATTTTACAGTGAAAAAAAGTTATCCTGAATTTGTTGCTGGTATATGTTTAGAAATATCACCTTTTTCTTTGCTTGAAAACTCTAAATTTGTCTTTGTGACTAAAGAAAAATTTGGTATATCCACTTGTATAAGCAACATATGAAGTACATCTAGCAATGTTACGTGTACATAGACATTAATCTCGACGGAACTGTATTAAGGAGAAAACCAAATTCATTACTTTTTTACATTCAAGTTAGTCATAACTTTACTTTTTTCCAGAGATTAAAGTAAAGTCACACACACCATTACACACTTTCAGAAACTAAAACCGTCATTTATACATAAATAAATAACAATCACTTTATTTTGATCCTAAAATTATTTATTCTAGCTATAATCGAAAAACACATTATATACTCTTTGGAGAACTTGATAGAGAGAGCACCAAAATTTTGCTATGTAATGCTAAATTTTATTTTATTTTTTTAAATTCTGTATATATTCTCTATAAAAGGCTTAAAACACCTCAAGTGTTTTCTATGAGAAAAAAAAATCATTTTGCTTAAAACACCAATAACTTGAATTCTGAGCGAAGGAGATGATATACCCTAATCTTGATGTATACACAGCCTTTTTGTTGGATCTATCATGTGACTCTTTAATATAACATTTTATTACATGCCACCTTCAACTTAGGTTAGGAGTAGTTGCCAACTTCTATTTTTTTTTTTTTTTTTTTTTTTTTTTTAAAAGTGTTAGAATGAACAACCAAGAAATGTTCTCTCCAAATCATAGTTACTAATTTAAAACTACATCAATAATTACCTATTAAAACTTCAAAGAGCTATAAATATATGAAAAATGGCAGTGTCACCGTTTGGTTTTTCTTAAATATGAAGTATGCTATTTTTATTTATTTTTTATTTACTTAGATTTGTGTATCAAAGACAATTAGTGCTGTTCTATGCATTGTCAATTGGTGGGAAAGTTGGTAATGAAAAAGTAATGACTACAAATTTCTCTTCCTCTCCACCTTTTCCGTGTCACTTTGTGACTTTGTTGTTAATAATCAGTACCAAAGTATAACCATGTTTTACACGGATAATCAGTTCAACTCAATAATGTATATTAAGCTGAATTATATAAAAAAATATTAATTTTTTAAAAGAATTGTGCTGAATTATTATATTAGCTTAGTTTTATAAGATTGAAAAAAGTATTTTAAAATAGAATATCTGTCACTAATATTTGAAAAAACAAGTAGTTTAAAAAATTAAAAACATTTTGAAATTTTTAATTTGGTTAAAATTAATCAAATCGTGAAATAGTTAATTTCCTTTAAATTATTATACGCTTAAATTTAAATTTTTAAACATTTTAAAAGTTTAATTCAGCTTTATAATAATTTAATTTAGTTCTTAGACTTTGTTTGGATAATTAGTAAAAGTTAACCACAAACTAGGAATACTTATGCTAATTCATACATACAGCAATTTTAAATAAGTACACATTAGCTTATTGTATTTTCATTTGGAAGGCAAATTCCGAAATATCAAAATAGAGAATTCATTTCCAAAAAAAAATAAATAAAGAGAGAGGCTGATTTAGCTTAAATTTTGTATGAAGAAAGTTTTGTGGGACATTACAATACTCAATTTTATATTAGCTTTCTACAGGAAAAAAATTATAATTACGTCATAATTCGTCCCACCATCTAAGTTTTTTAAACAAGGAGATCTCCATGATTGAGTTGCAAGTTGCAAATATTATGGGGATTTTCTTTTTCATACATATATAACGTTTATATTTGTAAATAGTTTTTAAGCAAATCAGACATGTACTACATGAATTGATTATCTGTCGGATAGTATTATTTTATATATCTCTTGATTATAAAACATTTAAAACCAAAATATAATTGAATTCAAATTCAATATAAAGATTATGACTTGGTTTTCGTCAGCCATTAAGCATCTAATGATAGGAGTTAGGTGAAATAGCTCTGTTGGGTTGTGCACTTGAGTTGTCAACTCTTGTTTGCATGGAAGATGCCCGAGTGTAATGATGCCAAACATCAACGATAGAAGAGGAAAAAATAAGGAAAAAAAATATATTAGTATAAAAAGTAATTATATATATATATATATATATATATATTTATTTATTTATCGTAGGTGATATTAATTATAACGTTAAGTGAATTAGATCGTAATCGAATCACAATATTTGAATTATTTTCTATTTTGAATAAAAAAAATTACATCATAACTAATGATTATAATTTTTGGTAACTGTTAGATCCTAACAATTTATATGAGAATCACGGTGACGAATTTGATTCCTAATAAAAAATTATCGGGAATTGTCTCCATCTTAAGAATATGTATTCATAAATACTCATAAATATAAAATACAAATATCATTTTTTTTCTTTAATTTAAAACATATGAATATATTAAATTTATAAAGAAATTTAATTCAAACTAAAAGCATGTGTATCATTATTTTCTCAACCTTTAAAAAAGTCAATTCAATAACCATGTTATTTATGTAAAAACACAATCAAGCCTCATTTAAAAACAAGTTTAATAAGTATCTAACAAAAGAATTGGTGTTGTAAAAAATTATGATAAACAGTGTACTTGATTGAAGTATTTGAGAAAGTAACTTCAAAATCAGAGTAATGAATTCGTCACTGTCTCACTGAGACAAACATTTAAGAAAATATAAACAAATCAGATGGACTTATCGTTGTTGAACATCGACAAGACAAGGCTACTTTATTTAAAAGTTGAATTTAGAGTGCTATTGGTATTCTTTTTTAGTGACTTTGGGGTATCGTGGATTAGTGCTGTGCACGCTCGAGCCTCAGAAAAGGTTTTTTAATTTTTTTCAACACATTGGAACAGTAGATAGAATTGGATTGGACTTTGGATGAAGAGATTCAAACTTTCAATGGCGTAATCTTTGGTTCAATGACGTGATGATATAATTAATCAGCATGGTGACATTATAGCAACTTTTTAGCTAAAGTATAGCTACGTATTTGAGATCAAGTATGAGTTTGAATGTAAACTAGTTGACCAATAAACAGTTATCATACTCAATAACAGTTATATAGGAACTTATATCAATTCATCTCTAACTGCTTTTTAAAATTAAATCACCCATACTTCTAATTCTTTATTAGGAAATTAATCATTTGAAATTGTTAGAAAATATATTAACATGTATAACAAATGAATCGTGAAGGTATTAAAATTTACAAATACAGTACGTCCAATCATTTTTTTACATACACGCACAAACAAATTATTTAATTTATTATACTAAATAAGTTTCAAAGACGTTAAATTTCGTTAACTATTCGTATGAGAGGTTATATTATAATTAGATTATATTAAAAAATATTTTATGTAAATTGAAAATCACTTGATATTCTATCATTGTAGTACATTTACTTTTTTTTTTATGTATTAATTGTACCTTTTAACATTATTAGTAAAAGCTAACTATAAATTATGTGCTTATACATCTTAAATCGTCATAAAGATGTTCATTTATAATCCTTGAAACGATATCATAATATTTGATATTTAATTAGTAACTTTGTATTCTGAAAAAAAAAAAAGCTATTAAAAGAACCATACATAAAAAACCTTCGTAAAATAAACTGATCTAAATGACCATGCACATCTTAACTTGTTCACACATTTGACGTGTGAGAATTTAACTTAATTAATTTTTTTTATTACTGAACTGTGGCTGATTTAATCGAACATACACACGCAACAACTCTATCTTCGGAAATTATTAGATAATTTTGGATTGTTATTTGTTTCAGTTACTAATTTAAATGACAATATCTCCACTACACAAACTTGTCTGTATCAAAGTTATATATATATATATATATATATATATATATATATATATATATATATATATATATATATATATTATAAATTATATTTTAATTTTAACTTGTGCTCTTTAATTTTATGATTTAATTATACATGATACAAAAAAAGGTTTAGAAATTGGGTCAACCCCGTCCTGCTAAAAATTTTGGATCTTAAACAAGTTGAAGTGAGATTCAACTAAATGGTTTTTATAAAATTCCAAGTTGAACAAAGACAACAATAAAATTATCACAATAACCCGTTTCCGCAAACATTCGCACACGTCAATTTAGAGACTCTGCGTTTTGTTTGTCACCTCCACGTTAACATATCTATCAAGACATTCGGACATTTATTTAACTATAGTTTAAATTAAATTCTTATTAATAAATAGAAACTGATTCAAAATGAAAAAAATAATTAAACTTATTAGTAAATAAATTGTGACTAGTTGTTGAATAAATTAGTAATATTAGAAACAATGACGAGAGACGACTTCATGAAAGAAAGGAAATTGTAATTGCAGGATTTGTATTGATGAAGAATGGAAATTAATCATGAACTCCAATCCAAGCAAGGTTTTGTGAAGCGAAAATTAATCCTCCTAATTAAACATAGCGTAAACACACAAGAACAGTGCGAAGGAGAGTCCACTGAACGTAGCTCTGCTCGTGCCTCCTTCATCACCTCCCACCGTTGCTGCAAAATCATGGATGAAGAAATGAAAAAAAATGATGGTGATGAATGAGAAAAAGAAAATTGAGAGAATTCTTACCTGGAGGCGGAGCCGAAGAGAAAGGTGCTGAAATTTTGAAAAAAGTAAAATAAAATAAAATTTGATATGTTGTATAAGATAGAAAGGTTTGGAAGCTAAGAGGAAATTAGAATGCAGTAATAAGGAGTAACCTTTGCAGGAGGTGAGTTTGAAGTTGACGCCGCAAGATTGAAGAAGTTGAATAGCGTGAGAGAGAGTGGTACCTAAAGCTTCAAGTGCTCCAGGAGTTAATGCAAGTTCGCAGAAACATGAATTCTGGTTTGCGTTCACTTCTTTGACTGGATTGCAGCAAGTTTGAGGTGGTGGCTTAGTGGAGTTCAAGAAATCAATGCATGGAGATAGCGGTCCCAGGCATGGTGGCACACCTTGTCCATTCGCAAACCCAATTACAGTGATGCTCAACACCAAAACCAATTTCCAAACCCTAATCATCCTTTTCTTCTTCTTTTTCTTTCTCTGCTTTTGGTTTCGCCATTCTCTTCTATAAATACCTCCAAATCTATGATTGCCTCGCTGGACTCCACATGTTCACTTCAACCCTAATCACAAGACGAGATCCCACGTCCTCGCTTAATTAAAATGTCTCATATTGGGGGTTTTCAACGTTTGAAAATGACGCATAAGCAAATTATTAATAATCCTGATAAGATTCCAATTAATAATAATGCCAGAAACAAAATAAAAAATGATTTTCTCCTTGATTCCTGGCAACCCATCATATCCCTACAACTTGTTGCCTAATGGTACTTGACCTTTGATCATCTTGAAGGTCTAAAACACAATCACTGTAGTAATCTGCTAATTTTTTCCTATAATTAATGGGAAACATATTCTGAATTTCCAGAGATCAGAGCGGGTACAAATCAAATTCAACTTTTAAGCTCTCTCTGTAGATATTGAATCCACTACAACAAGTATATCCTCTACAAGACCATGTGTAATTTATTCTTTTGGCTCACTCAACAATGTCTAAAAAACAATTCTTCACGATTTCCGAAACAGATGAGTAAGGAGGATGGAAGAAATTAAGTGTTTGGATGGGAAGGAGGATTTAAGATAAGGTATACAGATGAATTTAAAAGGATAAAAAGATGATTATAGTATTACTTATTTGAACATATAAATGAAGAGATTTGAAAATAAATTTCTGAATAATTATATTGGTATGACAAATAAAATAATATTTTAATATATTAAAATATAAAATTGTTTTTTCCCAATAACTAAAATGAATAGAAAATAAAATTTATTTAGATACAATTAATTTAGAATTAATAGAAAATATAATATATTTAGTTGGAATAAAACTTTAGTAGGTGTAATAAACTTAAAATAAAATATGGTTTGCGGAAAACTAATTTTAATTGTTCGTTGAATTAAAAATAATAATAATGTTATTAGTTATTAAATGTATATTATTATAAAATTTATTAGTATTTTAACATAAAATACTAATTATTATGATAATATAAACACTAAGCACCCACGTGAGTTGTGCCTGACTATGAGTTAAGCTTTTAACAAAGTGGTAAGTGTTTCTTCCTGACAATTGGTATTAATCTAAGAGTGAGATTTCTAGTAGGACAATTGTTTAGGGAGAGATTGTTGCAGGTGACATCAATTGTCCCATGGTGGACTAGGTCACAATCGAATCGGGTGTTTGGACTGTTACACTCTTAAATAAAAAGAGTTGTGCCCTGACTATGAATTAAAGTTATTGACCAAGTGGTAATCGATCGATCTAACAAAAAATCATAGAATCAATTATGCTATCAACACATGATGGAAATTGATTTCAACCTCCTTTCAAATACAATGAACCGATTTTAGCACCAACATAATTAATTTCGGCCCCTATTTTAGTCTTTGATATGTCCATGACCAAGACATTCTCTCAAATCCTCATTCATGTACGGATGCTTCACTCCTTCACTCTCGTAAATCCTCACTTCCAAATATTTACAAATCCACTGAAATAAATTTACGAAACATTCACAAATTTATCCTCACATATTCACTTTAACCCTATCTTTGTTTCTGACGATGAAATAATTTGAGGGTGATTTTTGAACTTTCAATGCAATCGATTGTTCCCTTATGATGTTTTTATTTGTAAAAACTGATTTGGAGAAGAAGGAGATGATGAATTTGAGCGAATTAGAGGATGATGTTTGTGTTATTTTTTTTAAGAGATTTGAAAGTATAGTTTGGAAAAGTAAATAAATGATTTGATTGATGTAATTTATTAAAAATTAAATTTAATCGAAAGAAAAACAAAATTATCAATTACCTTTAATGTTGAAAATAATATAAAATCATATAGTTAAATTTATTTTATACACAATATTTAAATGAATAAATTAAAAAAATATTTTAAAAAAAATATAATATATTTACTTCTTCATTTTTCTTTTGATAAATAATTTAGAAATTTGAAATATTAATTATTGTTATAAGTATAATTTACCCTCAAATCATATTTTTCTAATTCCTCTCGACACTAAATCTCTTCGAGTGAACGTAATACTGAGGAACAACCGTTCCATGCACAAAAGGTGCTACATCCAGCAAATTGGATTAGTGTATTTTATCGACCCACGAAAGAATATTGTGGGTGCCAAATGGCCCAGTCCATCCTGGAAAACCCAACAGAAAAAAACTTGTGCAAAAGATGGACAAAAAAGAAACAAAGGGAGAGTGGAACAAATTGAATTACAGAGCTATCCGAAATTGTAAAGGATAACGCAAATTTGATTTGGAAGGGGAAGGAAGTTGCAGTTGCAAGGTGGAGAGTTTATTGAGAGAGAGAGAGAGAGAGAGAGAGAGAGAGAGACGTGTAGGTTCAATCTGAATGGCCACGCTTGGCTTTGGCTTTGCTACCACAAGTGTGAGTGCCGCCGCTGGTTATCGCAGGAGAAGCAACTGCAGGTGGCGCAAACCCACAATTTTGGCCGTTGGATGGGTAACTAAACCAAACCACTTCTCTTATGTCTTATGGTCTTGTCTTGCAACTTGTGTTTGAAAATTTGTTGTGCGAAGGAAGGACCCCGAAGGCGTGTTTGGTCCACCCCAAACCGGCCACCTCGCCGGGCTCGAATTTCGAAGACGCCTCGAGAGAGACGCAGAAGCCCGCGAAGCCTTCCAACGTCAAGTCCAAGAAGAGAAAGAACGCCGTCAAACCCTTCGACAAGTATTTCTTTCTCTTTCCTCTTCCTTTTGTTTTTATTCTCTAATTCTTGCATTATTCATTCGTTTTCTTCTTCTTTTTTGCATTTCTCAGTCCCGTATTGAACCCGATACTCCAGAAGAGCTCATTGAATACTTTCTTGACACTGAAGCTCAGGAGATTGAGTTTGAGATTGCGAGAATGAGACCGCGGTTCCTACTTTATCTTTAACCCTCTGTTTCCTTTTAATTTAACTCAATCACTTTCTTATGACCCATTTCTATTGACTCTGCAGATTGGATGAGGGATTCTTTGCTCAACTGAAATTCGAGTTAGGACAGCTTCGGTTCGCTGTTAACAAAACAGAGGTAACTAGTGTTTTTTCAATCTTTAAAAATGTTTGAGCTGTGCAAAACATTATCGTGTCTGCTTATTTTACACCGATTGTTCTGCAGCACATGGAGGAAAGACAGATTGAACTAGAGGCTCTAGAGAAAGCCATACAAGAAGGAATAGGTTTGTAAATAATAATAAAAAAGAAGAAGATGGTTTAGGAATTTGCCAAATATGTAAGTTCACTCCTTGTTCCTATCTTGTATGCAGAGGCCTATGATAAGATGCAAGGTCAACTCATTAAAGCCAGGGCAAGCCTAACCAAAATCTTGACATCAAAGGATGTTCAAGCAACTGTAAGTCTTGTTCGTTTTCCTTTAAGTTTGCTGGTTTTGTTGTAAGTTATGCTCACTCTAATTTGTCTTCAATGCAGTTGCTGGATATGGTTGAAAAGAATGAAATTAATAGATCTTTGTTGGCACTTCTAGATGAAAACATAGCAAATGCACATAAGGGTAATCAGGTAGGCGATAAATTTCGGAATGTTTTTCCATTTGTTAGTATAAACTGCGAGTGGAGTTCCCAATATTAAGGCCAAATAATCCTAGTATCACTCGGTTGTATTGTAACCAATATGGTAGGACCCTTCTTGGAACATTTTGATGCCACAGGCCTAGAAAAATAAGATTCAAAGCCCTCAACTCCACTAATGGACTTAGGATTGTGGGATGATTTTGTGTTGATGATGAATTTCACAATCAAACCTGTGGTGCTGTGGTGCATAAGATATTGAGATATGCTTTGTGATGAAAATATTTACATGTTAATTTCCTTGTTGCAGAAAAAGGCTGCAGAATACATGGAGAAGCTCCGGGGGTCTGTTATTAGGTACATGACAGTTTAGTGCATATAGTACTTTTCTTCCCACTTTTCTATTAATTTGTGTGAAAATTGTATTTTTGATAAATGTATCAAATAAAAAAGTACCAAACAACTGAGATGTTGCGGTAGCAACTGTAATATCTGAACTAAGAAATTGTAAATTTTGAAATACGGCCTGTGTGTATCATTCACTGAAATTTTGATGAAAAGTGATTTTAGAACCAGAATATAAACTTCCTATCTTGATTCTGCACTAGCTTGAAGGGTGGATGAACCAATTGTACTTGGTGTCAATAAAATGGGTTTACATGGGCAACTTACAATTAGTTTCTATGTGAAATTTTATCATTAATGCCGGGGTACAATTTAGTCGGTAATGTTAAATTTACTTCCTTTAATTTTCGAATGTGCATTTATTTAAACTACCCATTGAATGCGACTACATGATAAACTCTCAATGTTAGTAAGATGAGATGAAAATACTGATTAAATCGCTAGCATACAATATTGCAATGTAATCTTATTTTCCAACTACATTATCACAATGGTATCTCAGGAAGGCATATTGTTATTGTAATTTTAATTTTAATAACGAGATATAACTTTGAAAACTTGTATTAAATCTATTAGATTTAATTAGTAATTTAGTCTTTAATATTTAGGTTTTTATTTGTTCACGTGTTATTCTACAATGTTTAATTAGTAATTTAGTTTCTATATTTTTCTTTTAATTCAATTTTTTTTTACGTAAAGGTAATATTATCTATTTTTTGTCAATGTTGTCCACAACAACGTGATAATGAATCCAAAAGTCATAATTGAGTTGATGTGTCTATCTTAAATTTCAAGGAGACGATTTAAGTGATATTGTGTTGTTAAAAAAGAAGGGATTTGAGTGGGAGAAGAGGACTTTGCCTACCTCACATGGTTACCTCTTAATAACGATGTTAATGCTGATTTAAGGAAAGATACAACACTATCTCTATAAAAATATGGATATTTAATTAAAAAGAAAAATATATAAAGACCATTATAAAGATTAAATTATTTATTAAATTGACGCATGAAAACATTTTAAACGACCTTAACAAAAAGGACCTACCTCCATTCTATTTAAAGAAATTAGGTTGAATTGAGTAAAAAAATTAAAAACTAAAATATAAGAATGAAACTACTAATTAAAGTAAACTATTATAAATAGATCACTTCATTATAATAAGATTTAATATTCTTTAAAAAAATAAAAATTTGATTCTTTATTTAAGAAACTAACGATTATGAAATGTAATATAGATACTATCAATAAATGTTGATGATGTGATTATTAGGTCTTTTGAGAGAAGATTACTAAAAAGATATAAAACTAATGAAAGATGAATCCAACTCACAGTCCACATATAGGTAATTGATATTACTTTTAACTCAAAATCTTATTCTAATAATTTATGGTGCTCAACTTTATTGTTTTTACTCAATCTGGGACTTAGACTCACTTGGATTCGTAACAATCTTCTCTCAAAACCCTTACTTGTATCACCCCGCCATTCACATGTGTTCACATCATGGGACATGCTTGTCTGACCTTTAGGAAGATTTTTGATACTAAGGACTCGTTGAGCGGGTCATCACGCGAACTAGGCTCTGATACCATTGTTGGGTCATTCGAAAAAACACACTTGTCTGACCCTCCATCAAGAAGACTTTTGATACAGGGACTCGTCTGAGTCGGTCACCATACAACCAAACTCTAATACCATTATTAGATCTTTCGATAAAGAATCAAAGATGATAAATTTATGGATTTATGAGTCTTTATTCTTATATGATGTTCAATTGTAATTGTCTCCTTTCTAATCTATATAAACAATAATTTCTATAAAAGTTATTAAATACTAAAAATTTATCCGTTGCAAAAACGTATAAAAATTTGATAAAAGAAAGTATATTTAACATCAACCCGTCTTCTCATCCGGTAAAGAGCCTTCCTTAGTGGAACAAATAATTTGTGTACAAACTGATATGGAATCCAATTTGGCTTCATTTCATTAGATAATAACAAAGTTAAAAAAGAAAAAAACAAACTACACAAATTGATGAGAAAACAACTTGACTACTTCCGTAATATTTTCGGCTTTGTATACTTTTGCACAAACATAGCATAACTAAATGCAACTAAAACTTATTAGCTGAATTTTAATTTTAAAATTAAAATAAAAAATAGAATCTTTGACTGTGGTAGTGCGACAAGAGTTTTTCTAAATTTTCGAATTCGTAAAGAAACAGCCTAATAATTTTTAAAAGAAAAACGTTAAAATTATTAACGGCTCAAATGGAGACAAATGCGATTAGTTAACAACTTAAGTTTATTACCTTTTTTTTTCTCCCTAACACGAATTACTTATTGATACAATAAAGTAGCATGTAAATTCTTTTATTCACAAAAGTTGAATATAGGTATCGAGAAATTTACAATACTAAACTAACGGAAACAAATCTTTGTAATTCAAACAATATATGTTTAACTTGTGAAATAGCAATTAGCAATTATATTTCGTAAATTTCAGCACTATTTAGAATCCGAATTTTATTGTTCTATTGCATTTATTTTTGCCACGTCTATTTCTTCTTTTCTTTTCCTTTATCAATCTTTTATTTCCATTCATTTGAAGTGCTCCACGTCCCTGTACTACTATTGCGCGCCACATAATTTCGTGGGACGCAAAGAAAAAGAAAATTTCTTGGAGTTACCAGCATCTATATATAAAGAAAATTGAGCATGTAACAACACATAACCCTCCACTTACAGAATCTGCATCCTTGTACATTAGTTAGAGATGGCAACCACAGTGAAACTTGTTCCACTGTTTCTCATAAACCTTGTAATTTACATGAGTGGCACCGCACAATGTTCCATAACCAAACACTCACACCCTAACCCTGCAGAGTTCGTGAAGTCGTCGTGCAGGGCCACACGGTACCCTGTTTTGTGCGTCCACTCGCTGTTGGCCTACGCCGCCGTCATTCACCGTAGCGACCGGCAACTTGCGATGACCGCTTTGTCGGTGAGCATATCGAGGACCCGATCCTCGGCTTCGTTCCTGAAGAAGATGTCGAAAGCGAGAGGCATGAAGGGTAGGGAGTGGAGAGCGGTGCAAGATTGTGTGGAGACCGTTGGTGACAGCGTGGAGCGTCTGAAGCAATCGGTTAGGGAGTTGGGGCGAACGGGGTTGGGAGAAGACTTCGCATGGCACATGAGCAACGTCCAGACATGGGTTAGCGCCGCCCTAACCGACGACAACACTTGTCTCGACGGCTTCGCCGGTTCCGCCATGAACGGAAACGTGAAGAGTGATATAACGGAGAGGGTTGTCCACGTTGCCCAGGTCACTAGCAATGCTCTCGCCTTGGTTAATCGCTTTGCTTCCAACCACGCTACTCACTCTCCCTAATCTCTTCTTTCTCCAATCATTTTCCAACTATTTCTTAAGTTTCTTGTCTTTCTCTTTTTTCTTCCAACGTTGGAACCCACACTGTTCCCTTAGGCCTATATATTTGGTCTTAGGTTGTTTCCCTGTAATGCATGTGGATAAAATATGGGTAATATAGATTTTTCCGTGCAAGAACATCGGGGATATATATATATATATATATATATATATATATATATATATATATATATATATATATATATATATATACGTAGAATTATACACATATATACGTATGGTGAATGGATCGAAAAACTGAACCTGTTTTCTAGATAAATCTGGTGATGATGAAGAAGCAGGAAGAGTTTCAGTGAAAATTTTGTTATTGTTCATTATTCCTTCTGCAACAGCGCGTTTTTTCATTTTTCTTTTCATCTTCGGACAATCTTGACTTTCTTTCTTCGCACTCGACTTGAGTTATAAGTTCCTCGCCACAACTTTTTCCATGCACAATCTTAACATATTACCACACTCTTTTCTTTTTTAGTTCAAAACTAAATATTAATTCTTTAATTATATATATATATATATATATATATATATATATATATTTGTTAATACACCTATGTTTAAAAATAAACTCCCAATTACGCATTTAAATGACAAATTTATTTATTATATGCCATACATTAGTACAGTTATCACATTTGAAGAGCCTGTTATTCCGGGTCCACGTTAATATTTGTTATCATGATTTGTGCTTAATGGTTGTCCATTATAGGTGAAAGTTGCATCGTCATCAAAAAGCCGAATGCTTCGATTTAAGTGCCTTGGTGATTATGGGTTAGTTAGTTACCGAATGGTTTTTTAATTTTATTTGATTAGCCAGTCTTTGTTATAGGAAAAGAACCAACAAAATTTCAAACTGTGAAAGCGAAAGAAAAGAATAACTTTGGAATTCAATTTGCAAAAGATAAAGTTGCATGAAGCGGATAAGCATGAATTACTCAAAGTTTATCAATTATGTTCAAATCCCAAGCTTAATGAATAAAGGTAAGTAATTTTGAGATTGAACAATGACGCTATGCTTGCCAATTTTTTCATAATTTTCCTTTTGGAAGGAAAAAATATAAGAAGAATGCACATAGATTAAAGATTATAACTTTAAGATGCTAAAAATGTGATTTTTTACGGCTAATTAATAAAAAATAACGTCATTTAAAAAATTCATAAAATTAGAGAATTTTAAATATATGATAACCAGAAAGTGTATGTTAATTAAATTAAAAAATAAAATAGTAAAAAAATTGAAGCTAGAACTAGAACAACACGTATTCATTTTGATAGAGCTAACATGCTGTGGCAAAGCAAACAGCCTTTTTCTTTGGGGTGGATATCCTTTTAGTGACTGTTGACTCGCAATTGTTTAATTTGACATAATATGCATTAAAAAAGATACATCTAACTTTTGGTGATCTTATAAATGATACCATCTCAATGATATTTGTAAAGGTGTTGTGAAATGGATTTCGGAATCTGTTTTAGACTTTTCTGAAACAGATTTCGACATCCGTTTTACAAAAAAAATTAAAATTTGTGAAACGGACATCGAAATCCGTTTTAGAAAAGTATGAAACGAATTTTAAAATTCGTTTCTAAAAAAATTAAAATTAAAAACGTGATTGTCGTTGATGTCGTTGAGAAAGGGATCGAAAGTAATGTCGAACTCGACAACGAAGGAGGTTGAGCTTGGGAGAGTTGAGAGAGACCCATGGAGAAGGCCGGAAAATGGGTGGAGGAAGCAATGAGAAAGACGAGGCCTTCACCGGAGGGACGGGAGGGAGAGGAAAGGATGGAGAAGGAGAAGCGAGAGGAGAAAGAGGCAGTTTGGAGGTCAAGAAAATAAAGGGGCCAGAAAAGCCCACATGAACTAAGTCCAAAATAAGGCCAAAATTGGTTGGGAAATTCTTTTATTCAAGGTTAACTATCAACTGCACCTATTCTTTTTCGTGGAATAAACCAATGCTACTATTATTAAGAGTTTGTAAAGAAGGATTTAAAGTAAAAGTATGTAATGAAACTATTTTATTCTTTCATACATCTTATAACGAAATTTATAGTTAATTAGTCTCTATAACATTGCCTTGCATGATAAGAACAGCTTGGAAAGAATGATGAACAAAAGGAGAACCATAGATGTGTGAAGAAATGGAATTTGGTAGAGTGGATAAGTGAAAGAAAATAAAAATAACACAATGAAAATTAAGAGAAATAAGTGTTTTTTAATTTTCTAATGTGAGACTTATGTTCGATTAGTTTTTCTTTTCTTTTCTACAAAGTCAAATAATTAAAATGTTGATATTCATATTAATAAATGGTAATAAAAATTATTAATAGTGAATACAATTATTTTTCCTTTGTTTTATATCTATCAAACAAAACATAAAGGTTGTTTCTCACTTAAATACTCTATATAAATATCTAAATAATATAAAATTTATGTTTTTTTAATATATCATCTTGTGTCTAATACTGATATTCAGGGTGTGTCAATAATAATATAAGTGAAATTTCTAACAAATTTACGTTTCACTACCACCATTTTCTCAAATTTCGTTATACCAAAAGATCCGACATCCATAACTGTGTATAGAATGATTCAGCCATGGAAAATTAAAGAGCGACAACACATTCCCGGTTGAATTAAAATAAAATCATGTCGAAATGAAATATTAAAATGGTGTGTACCTGATAATCATATACGAAGTCCACTAAAACAAAACGTAGTAAAAAAAGTCAAAATTTCCCAACTTTTTTCCAATCAAATCTATTCAAATATTAAACTAGTCACACCCAAAGACATAATTGTGGATTGCCTTTCACAAGAACTGTGCCCTTCTTCCACAAATTTACCTCATCTGAACAATTCCAGCGCTGACCAGCTTTTGGATCTTGTTCATCACCATTGGATTCTTCGTATGTTCCTGCGCAGCCTTAGGATTTTCCTGGAAATCAACCAACACCTGCATCGACAGTACACACCCAAGTCTGATAAGCACGTCTACCGAACTACGCATCTAATATTTAAGATAAAAAAGAATCAAACCTGTCTCATAACAGGGTCTTGGAGAATGCTCTGAATTTCTGGATCCTGCATTGCCTTTGCCTGCAAGAATACAAAGTATAAAAATTAACATCATTTTTAGATACGTTGATTTAGTTAATAATAAAGTACACAATTATGTCATACCTGTCTCTCCTTCAATTCCTCAGGACTTAAGTCTCCACGGCTAGCCTTATTAATTTGTTGTATACAACTGATATGGATATTAGATTATTAGGCCACACATTTTGCATTCAATGGAAGAACAGGAATATTAAAACACAATTCAGAAATGTAAATCAATATCATACGTTCTAATGCCTTCAAGTAACTCCTGGTTGTTAGCGTCATATTTCAATCCCTCCCTATATGTTTCCAAAGCTTTGTCATACTCCTTCATGAAATACTGCACCGCACCCTTCCTGGTATAACCCTTCACGAAGGTTGGATCAAGTTCAATACACTTCTCTGCATCCTTTAAACCTTCAGGCATTGCCCCCAACTTGGTATAGCATGCTGCTCTGTTACTATAGGCCTGAAGGCATTGAACAATTTAGACATATAAAGACCAGCATTTTCCATTAAATACAAGTATTATTAATTATATTCAAATAGATTTATTACCCTAGCATCTTTCGGATTTCTTCGGATAGACTCTGTGTAATGCTTCACAGCCTCGGGATACTTCTGCTGCTTAAAGAATTCATTTCCTACATAGCAGTTCCGGTAATACAGAGTATATAATAAGAAGTTGACGGAATCAAAAGGTTACGTAGTTATAGGAGTTCTTTCAAGAGAAGATATGATGCTTGGTGAAATCAAATGAAAAGCCCAGAGAATCAACTAAAAGACGTTATACCTTTTTCTCTCTCCTCATCAGCCAACTTTGGATCAAAATATTCTTGTTGTTCCAGATCCTTTTTTGCCTTTTCAGCTTCATTAAGTTTCTTCAAAGTGTCAGGGTTGCGATGCTCGGTTAGTGCTTTCTGGAATGTTTCAATGGCAGGATCGTAATCCTTTGAGCACTTCGCCATTTTCACCAAGGCAGTTCCTTTCCTTGTCAAAGCTCTAGCTATCATTTTAAAATCTGATCTTAGCTCTCTTCCTCTTTCAACAGCCTTGTCACAATCTTTTATACAGTCCTCATACTGAAACCAGGAATCGTTATAAGAATGTAAATTTCAGGGAGATACCACTTTTCCTAACTAAAATATAGGTCATCCTAAATTCTTTCTAAATTCTCACAACTCCGTAGTCTAATGTGTACTTCCAATAAAATCAAAGACCCTACGAAGATATTCAGAGACACAGTAATGACAATGAAAGACTAATTTGACCAAATTCCCCATCCAACATACATGTTTTAGCAGCAAAACTTGGGTAATGATATTGTGATATTCAGTGTGAAAACTAACTTTAATATTTATACACCTTCCTCCGCTAAATGCATCGTACTAAACATGGCCTTATCAAAATCTCAAGTATCATTAGTTACAAACATTATGGAGTTGTTCAGTTTTTGGGCACACCAAAGCATCCAGCACATGTAGGTAAAAGGATACAAAATCTCACAATCCCAGTAATCTTTAAATTTTATGCTAAAATTTTGAAGGCTTGATGAATTCATGCATGCAATAGTTTCTACACACACACACACACCATAAATCATTTTCAAAAAATTAAAAACACTTGCTAAAGGAAGTGTTCTTTTACCTTATTCCATACGACTGACAGATATAAGTACCAAAATCAAAAACCCGTAAATAGATAAGATGATATCGAAATCGCATCTGAAAATATTCTTATTCAGAGCATCTCAATTGGGTTCTCAGCAGTTCGATTTTCAACTGCATGAAGCACAATAATTGAAAATACAAGTTTTACAATAAATATGGAGGGTACTTAGATAAAGGAGGTTATTCAATTTAGTTAAAGACCAAACATTCAATTAAAAAATGAAATGTTAAGTTCGTTCAATAATCAGCATCGTTCTAACGTTACTTTTGAACAACAGGTGATCCCATTTCTCTCACTTACTGTTCTTCTATGTAAAATTCGAAAGAATAGCATGCATAAATACAATACATTTCAACCAAATTTTAAACTTCATTAAATACAATAGCCAAGCAGTCGAACAACATTCCAATAGATCACCAGACCCAACAATTAGTTCGAAAAGTGGACAATGACCATACAAATATAAATCAACAGAAACTCAATCAAACCAAAAACTTAAAAAGAGAAAGCATACCTTTCCCATTTCCAAGTACACAGCAGCGCGGTTGGTAAGATACGATATATCCTCATCATCCAACTCCAAAGCCTTGGTGTAATGTTGAATTGCAGTGTCAAAATCCTTCTTCTTATACGCTGCATTGCCGGCTTCCTTTTCTTTCAGAGCCTCAGCCTTCTTCTGCTTCGCGCTCTTGTCCTCCTCAGACACCTCCATGGGCTCAGGTTCGGGTTCAGGCTCGGGTTGCTTGGCGGGTTCAGCTTCCGCGGCTCTCTTCCTCTCGGACGTGGACGGAGGGGGCGAATCAGGAATGTCGACGTCGGCGGAGGGAGAGGTTTGAATCTTGACGTTGAGCAAAACCCCTATGGCTTGCATGACTCTCTGGTCCTTCAAATACAGGTTGAGTTTATTAGGATCTCTCTGGATATCCTGCATCATCTTCACGAAATCCGGCTGTTGGAGGTAAGCCCTAGTTGTGGGGTCCGCGGCGAGCCGGGTCCACATCTCGGGCCCTGAGAATGCATCGCCGAAGGGGTTGGCGGCGGAGGAGCGGGGCCTGGAGGCCTCAGCTAGAGCCTTCTGCGCATCGGCTAAACCGGACCTGAGGGGCTCGTTGTTGGGGTCGAATTCGAGGCCCTTCTTGTAAGCCGAAAGAGCGTCTTCATATTGGGAGAGGCCGAGATGCGCGGCGCCGAGACGACTGTAGCCCTTGGACCAGTCAGGTTTGAGTTCGACGGTCTTCTTGGCATCGATTAGGGCATCGGAGTAATTTTTGAGGGACGCGTACGCGGCGGATCGGTTGGAATAGAGGACGTGGTTGTCGGGGGCCAAGGCGATGGCGTCGGAGAAGTGGCGGATAGCGGTGGCGTAGTCCCCGGAGGAGAAAGCGGCGTTGCCCTTGGCTTTGGCTTCGTCGGCCATAGGAGTGACTAAGGGTTCGAAAAAAGGAATGAATTTGATTGTGTCGAGAGTGGGGAAGGGGTTATATGAGATGTAAAGCGCCTGAGAGAGACTAGAGACTTCTCGGATGCGAGGACGCTTCTTCTGGAATCTTCTACCACTGTCGTTTTTTATTTTGAGATTTGGTTTTAAACATGTACAAATTATTATTTTTAAGGTTATTAATTACATGATTTAAGGATATGTTTCTATGTGATAATGTTACAAACAAATACATTGAATTTTGGTATTGAAATAAAAAATTATTTATCCTTAATATTTTATATATTCAAATAAGTTTTTTCTAGCATGCATTGGAGAAAAATAAATTAAATTAACATCACAAAATGGATCTAATTAATTTACATTAATAATTTTAAAATCATGACTCTCTTGAATATGAGATAAAATAATATTTGTTTGGTATCAACTATTCCGTGTGTAATAATTGTAAATTCAAATAGATGTATAACCAATGTCTTTCTTTACGATTAACTAACATTTCCTTTTATAAGATCATTTCACATATTAGCAGTTACTTAAAAATTATGAAAAGAACGTGATTTTTTCAATGAAGTCATTCGAAAGCGTATTTTTGTATTCTAATGTCAAATTATATTCAGAAAATCATCTAACACTTTTATTATCACCGTAAAAACATTACAAAAAATTATCATGTAAATAATATCCCAATTCTCTATATATCCTTATCTCAAGCTTCAGATTGAGAACAAACAGGTGAGTTATAAAAAACAACTAGGTTGGTTAGAGTTTTAACTTTGATGTCGCTTTTAAATTTGTATTAATGTTTATTTTGGGTTAAAAAATCTTTTTTGACCTATATTTTTTTTAAAATAAACACGTTCTTATTTTGTTGATTTAGAAGTTAGAAATATTCATAGTAAAATATATTTTATTATTGTTTATTGTAGGATCAAACTTTGCTATATTGGCATAATTTTTGCATAAAAAGGGAAAAACATAAATATATTGTATACCTCATGTTTTTTTAGACAACAATAAATTAAGTTCATTTATTTTTTCTTATATGAATGTGAGCTGTGAACTTAAAGTATATGAAATATTCAGTCACTACAGGGAAGTTCAGATGCGAAAAGTACAACGTTTTTATATTAACATAAATAAGGTAAAGGGTTGTATATATAACATAAATAGATATTAAAAAAATTAATAAATTCATAAATTCATAATTATGTTATATATAACAATTCATTTATAATGCATTACGATATGGTGTTGTGATCATAGGGAGGTTTATCACAAGAGTATAATTGCATTGGAGAATTGGCAACAACTATGTGATTTTGTCCACATGGTAGTCGAAGTTTATTTACGTGGAAAAAAAATGTAACTTACAGATATAAAATGGATATTCTAAGAGGGTGAAGGGTGTAAGAGGAGGTTTTAAGAGTAACTCATATTTTTAATTTTTTTTTAAATTGAGGTGTGAACATAGTAATAAGTGATCTGAGAATAACAGAAGGCCCAAACATTCAGTCCAAAAAAAATAAAAGGGTAGAAGCCCAAGAAACCAACAAAAGAAAACAACGAGAAGGAGCAACCAAGTAAACTAACTTGGGCTTTTTTGGGCCCAGTTAATTCTTATGCTCAACCATGTACCCCAGCAATAAACAATGCAGGAGCAGGATAAGTCTGGAAGGTGTCATATATTTTATAAAGACTAAAAAAAAGGTGATTTCAAATTTTATTAATGAAGAAATATTTAAAAACATTAAAAATCACTTTTATAAACAAGTGAGTTCTGTGAAACATAGAGAGAACCTTAACGTGTAATTGCTTTGACTTCAATGCTGGTATGACTTGTGTATTTACTCCTCCTTTTGATGTATACCCACTTTCACCTTCAATACGTATGAAATGTTTTCATTGCTCAAACTTTACTAAATTTAATTTTAAAACAATATTTTATAAAAAACATTATAATAAAAAAATCTTCCAAGATCCGATTTTCATGAATGAATGGTGGGGCCAAGATGACACTGGATCACGTATGAGATGTTTGCTTCAGTTCTTTGCCAGTCCCATAGGCACAGCAAGCAAAATCCATTTTTTTATCCTCTTATTATTTTCTTTTATTGAATTTAGATTTTTTTTGTTGCGTTTTTTTCTTTTTAAATTCATTAAAAATTATTATTAAAATTTGTATTTCAAAAACATAATAGAAAACAATACAAAAAAAAAAAAAACAAAAAAACAGATATCGTTTTTCGTCTCTATTCAGTTGAGGAAACTAAACAAGTTAAAACCGGACTTACCATTTCTTTAGGCGGAGAAGCAGCCCCATAGAGAGGATAAACACGTTTGCGCCTTAAAGTTTCAGTCACTTTAAAACTTCGAACATTCAATAATAATAATTATTAATTTTGAGTATATTTATTTATAGTTACAATGAATAAAAAATGAAAATAATAACCAAATAATTTAATATTCCAATATCTTTAAAATGTTAACTACTAATATTAAATATGTTTAATTTCAATTATATAAAAGTAAATTACTGAAACTTTCTATATAAACGAGTGGAAAAAAAAATCAAAACATATGTGGTGGAGAAAATTGAAAATTTGGTAAATTGGGATAACGGAGTGGATCCCACATACGAGGAGTTCCCTGCGACATTGTGAGTCTAATCATAATGAACATCCCCACGCGGGACCGTGGGGCTCACTCTCCACCGCGAAACAAAAACACCACGACACAATTCATTTACATTTACAAAACTAATCAAAATGAAGAGAAAACGTTTATTAATTCAAAAATTATAATTATTCCGTAATGATTATTTCAAAAATTAAAATAACATTATTTTAATTAATTAAAATTATACGTAAATTTTTGTGCGTTTTAATAAAGTGATTGTAAACATGACATATTCTAGAAGACACATGCGCGCAGTATATGGAGAAGTGTCTCACTTGAATTCCTTAGGTCGGTGGATGGTCCCTGTTGTGAAGCTTTTAAGAGCTGATTTAATAAAGATAATAATATTTTAATCTATTTTTTTTTACTTATTTTTAATTCAGCTTTTTAATATTTTTTAATTATTTGTTTTTATTTTTTGAATGCAGACACAAATTCTTATGCATAAAATATTGCAGACTATGCAATGCAAACAACCAGAGCCCGCGTGCGGTGGTTCATCCTTCTAACTCAACAATAATTATTATTTCTCTGATGAAAACCTGAGTGACAAGAAGCCAAAAAATAAATGCTAACATAAATTTTGTAGTAAAAATACTATAAGGATATATTACAAAAGTAACATGACCTTAAAAATTACTAATAGTAGAAACTGTTGTCTTATCCGTTTACTTATTTATTTGCACTTTTGTGACACAAGGTCACCTTTTCACTGAGCGGGGAAAGTTAAGTTACGAATTTTAGTACGAAGCTTTACAGTGAGTTAAATGTGAGTAATGTATAAGCTTTTAGGTTAAATATATGATCTCCAAGTTTTTTATATATGGGTGATTTATGGTTGGAGATTTATTGGATCTATAATTTTCAGGTTCTGAACTAGGGTTACGTATCCATCGATTATTTTTGGGAGAAAAAAAAGATTGTTTTGTCGTCACCATCGCTTGGTGGTGGGTGGAGATAGAGGTTTACATCTCTCTGGCCGTTTTATCGCCACCTTTTATGAACTCAAAGCTTTTCCGGTAATCTAGAAAGGAGAGAGAGATACTCTTGAGAGTGATGTTTTTTTCTTTTACTTTAATTTCCATGATTCTTCATTTACTTCTTATGCTTTTGCTTTCTATTTAACCCTACCTCGTCTCCATTTCACATTCTTCAACCTTTCCTTCTCTTTTTCAGTGATTCTCGGGATCTCATCTCATCTCTCTCCTTTTTAACCCAACATTCAGACACTTCCTCGTTGCAGAACATTTAGGATTCACTTCAATTTCCGAGGATCGTTATTAACTACTCTCTCCACCAACCTAGCTTCTTTTCTTGTACCCTCGTGTTTCCTCGTCTTTCTTTCAGCGCTGCTTCTTTTCCCTTTTTGCTTTTTTTCGTTCGATTTCACCATATTTCTTATAAAGATTGTCCATCGAAGGCGCCCCACAATCTAGCATACATTCAATACGTGCTGCAAAAGAGGTTGGTTTCATCAGATCTGCACAAGTTTCTAACTTGTGTTTTCTTGTTCTTAATCTGATTCATGTTTTAACTTGGTCTCGCTCAACATGGAAATTTACCTTCCTGCTTTATCTACAATATATAGCAGATGATTGTGCGAATGTATCTAATTTATTAAGGGCATGCAAATATATGGTGGAATTGATTTTAATTATTAGTTCAAGTCAACAATAAAGTCCAAAACAGAAACAGAAGATATATAGTGAAATGCTAAATGTCACTTCATTTGCATAAATTTGAATTCTTCACACATGACTATGTGATCTTGTGAGTTCATGCCTCATCTGCATCATTGCATTTAACAAAAGTGCGCCTTGATTATCTTTCTCTATTAAGTGTTACAACTCATTTCAGTTTGTCTTTTTACGAAAAAGAGTGTTAATGTTTCCCAGATAAAGTTATCAACGTGTTCATATATAACCTGTACTTTTATCATTTGTATTTTTGTTTTTGTGTTACCTTTTATATATAACCTGTACTTGTTTTTATATATAGGTAGTTTATTCACCTTGTCCACCTGAAGTATTGTATATATTCTTAATTTAGAGCAAATTAGTAAGTATTTTGAAAGTTAAATGGCGAATAAACATTTAAGGAAGGGAACGGTTGCTGAAATCTTTTCTTTACTTCCACTAAACCTAGGTTTCTAAGCTTCAGCCTCTAATGTTGCAGAATGATTTACAATTGCAGTTACTGATGCAAAATTTCCAAGTCCATGTCTGTGAATTTTGATTTGGATCCTTCATAAGTTTATACCTTCTTTGATTATTTTTTTAACAACACATTCAATTTCTTAAAGGTAAATCTTTTTGAATAATTAAGAAACTTATTTAAGATATTAAATAAAAGTATCAAAGATAAAAGACAAATTTATTTAATTAAATAATATAGGCACTGTGACTTTATAGAAGGCCTGAATAAATACATGAAACGTAACGTATTTATTGTTAGCACATCGCAAAATTGCTCATAAAGACTTCTGGAAAGGTAAAATAAAAACTTATCTTTTAATAAATTAAAAAATATTTACATAAAATTTTGAAGAATAAAAACTTATCAAGCATTAGTGAAGTTTAACTTGTAGAGATCTTTCTTTTATCGTATCTGTAGAAACCTTGGAGAAAAATGCAGACTTCTAATTTTATTATGAATGTTGAACAATTTATAAAATATAAACTTTTAATATATATTTGACACCTTTTACAAAAATGGTGATCCTTTTAATTTTTGAGTTTTCCTCCCTCAAATGCAGGTTAATTAAATCAAGAGCTGATATGAACACTTTTTCTCATGTCCCTCCTGGATTTCGTTTCCATCCCACTGATGAAGAACTTGTTCATCACTACCTTAAGAAAAAAGTAGCTTCTAAAAGGATTGACCCAGATGTGATAAAAGACATCGATCTCTATAAAATCGAGCCATGGGATCTTCAAGGTATGTTGTGATAAACCCTATCATTCGACTCCAACAATTAGTACATAAACCACGTACTGATAACTTGTGTTTCTCTGTGTCATAGAATTATGCAAAATTGGAAACGATGAAGAAGATGAATGGTACTTCTTTAGCCACAAGGACAAGAAGTACCCAACAGGCACTCGTACCAATAGAGCTACAAAAGCAGGATTCTGGAAAGCTACAGGGAGAGACAAAGCAATTTACTGTAAACATTTTCTTACTGGAATGAGAAAGACTCTTGTGTTTTACAGAGGAAGAGCACCCAATGGACAAAAATCTGACTGGATCATGCATGAGTATCGGCTACAAACCAATGAAAATGGAACTCCTCAGGTAATTAATTCATTTTCCTTCTTTTAATTTCTGTAACAATTCCTCTCTTCATCTCTGATTGAAAAAGACAATGAAATGAAATAACCAGATTGTTTAGTGTTCTTAATTTCTGTAAATGGTTTCCAGGAAGAAGGGTGGGTTGTGTGTAGAGTGTTCAAAAAGCGGACGACAACTGCGAGGAAAATGGGGGATTACGTGTCGCCATGTTGGTATGATGACCAAGTCTCGTTCATGCAAGAACTGGAATCTCCAATGCCAATGTCTAACCCTAATGCACCAAATCGTCACCCTTACCCATGCAAGAAGGAGTTGGAATTGCAATTCAATATTCCTCACGACGCTTTCCTCCAACTTCCACAACTTCACAGTCCCGTGGTTCCTCAATCTGTGACTGGTTTGAGTTTTATCCCAGTTGTCTCTTATGGTGGCAAGAACAATGGAAATGCATTGCAGTGTTCGTCACTCACCCAAGAACATCGACAGTTTCATTATGCTAGTAATGATCAATCTATGGACCATGTTATGGATTGGCGAGTTCTTGACCAGTTTGTGGATAATCAGCTGAGTCACCATGAACACTTTTCCAGTGTGGCTCAACAGATGAAGGTGATAGCAAACGGATCAACAAAACCAGAAACTGGTCAGGAAAGTGCTTCAACTTCCATCTCCGGTTGCCAGATTGACCTGTGGAAATGAAAATTTACAGCTAGAAGATGCATACTAATTATACAGTGTAGCACTCTCCACAATGACAAAACGAAAATTCTGTACATTACAAACCCTAAAGTATTACTATTATTCTTAGCAGTTGTGTCAATTAATGATAACAGTGTGTCAATTAATGAACAGTGCAAGATTTGATGTAATGAGCTCATTAGAGATTTCATCATTAATTGAATATGCATTTGCATGTGATACAAATATATTAAGGTTATATATACTGACATAAACATGTTCCAGATTGAATGTATTTTAAACCCGTTCATTGATTCTGTCTATAGCATGAATTTGAAATGCTTAAGAATCTAAACCAACAGAATATTTGTACAATTTTTCTTCTTTTACTGTACATTGAATATGTAACATCTCCCTCTTTTTCTTCCATGCAAGTGCATAAAGGGAGGTTGAAAATCTAAATTTAAGAGGCTATTTGCTTTAAAAGATTGTCTTTTATAATAGGACAAAAATGAATATAGAGACTCGTCATAGTTCCAACAAAAAAACATAGAAATGGCTAAAAAATTAATAAGTAAGTCACACTCCCTTAGCGTTATTGGATTGTTTAATAAAACGATCGGTCTGTATAACTACATCTTTATTTCAATCATTATAAATAATTTTTTAGACTTAAAATAAAGTAAAAATAATGTAATGTTTTTATACAATGAAAAGTAATAACAAAATAAATAATGCTATTAGGCGTTATCACCATTTTTGAAAATGCAGTAGATAAGAAACTAACACAATTTTTCACACTCTCATCTCATCACATATGGTACTAGGAATTCTATCAACTTTTTTAATAATTAAATTAATAATTCTTTTTTATACATTGATAGTATAACTTTTTAACATCTATATTACATACAAATTAAATTCTACTTACACGTGTTTGCTTTCAACAGGGTTGGCAACTTAGGAAACACTCTTAGGGAGGTGACAGTGAGACACTCTTTAACCTTCAAATAGTTCTTTTAAAAATTGAAAGTAGAACTTATTTAGTAATTTCCCATTTTTTTTTGGTAAAAGAAAAATGATTTGAGAGCAGAGAGAGAAAGCAGGATAGAGAGGGAAGGTGAAAAATGGAGATATAGAGAGAAATAGGAGCAGAGAAAGAAAGAAGAGAGGAAGTATTTTCTTATTTTGAGTATAGAATCAGTGATAAGTTATTCTGCACATATAAGCTACAACATAATGTTGTTTAAACGCACACAAATCACAGGAAGTAAACATAAACTAAAGAAGAAAAACAAATTATTTTGAGAACATGGTTTCATTATACTAAGAACTTGTGGGTATATTGTTATATAAACAGTTAATAGTTATAAGAAGCAATAAACTAAATACATGATAAGAATATTTAAAGCAGCTAGTTTTTGTTATTTACCTACGCGTACCTGTGCGTGAAACATGGCTTCTCTTAGTTAGTGAAAGATTTCTATATTTACCAGAGGAGTTTTGTGGTGGTTCACCAGTTGCTGGGGCTACCTAAGAGGGTCTAGGCAGAACCGTGCGTTCGAAAGTGCCACCACACCGAGGTGTGCTTTCAAAAGTAAATGGCTTATATGTATATATATATACCTGGATCAGAGAAAATTAATTTAAAGCACGTAATCATGCATGGTTTTTCAAAGGCAAGAAGTATATGTGTCGGAGTGAAGAATTAAAATTGCTTTGAAGCAATGGCAGGACAGAATGATTAGGCGTGCGGGCATGAAGTTAATGATAATGCAGGTTTAAACTGTAGTCTGAGTCATGAATGTTTAGTTGCACAAAAAGAGAGGAATGGAGAGGTAGGCATGCTTGGCTGGAGGATAAGAAGGGAAAAAGGAGGCTTTTTTGTAAAAAGGGGCCACTTTGACTAAGAATTTGTAAAAATGGATCCGTTGAATTTTTTTTTGCAAAATAGGGTCAAGTCGTCGTGGTGGAAGAAGACATTAAAGGTGAAGTCGTCCTCTACTGTGCCGGTTTCTTTTTTTTTTTTTTTCAAAAAGCGCAACCGTGCTCTGAAAAGCCGGTTTCTATATATTTTGAAAGTGAAGTCAACTTTGGACCTGACGACTTCACTTTTTGGTTTTTTTTATTTTTATTTTTTATTTTTTTACACATTCAGCTTTATATATATATATATATATATAATTTTTTTTAATTATATATTATTTAGTTTTTTTTTAAAATATTTGTTTACAGTAGAGAAATAAAGTGACATCCTCGATGGCGATTTTTTCGCCAGTTTATTCTGATTTGGTCAAAACGTTCTCTACTTCTTCGTTTGATTTTACAAATTTAGTATTTTATTAAATGATACTTGATAGTTAGTAGACTAACTAAACCACAAATAAAATAAACATTAACAAATTAAATATTCAAATATAATTATCGAAGGATTTTTTAATATTTTTTTAATTTGTATCATTTTATCTTCTTAATTTTGTATTAAGGTTTAACGATTAAGTATTTTAGAATTTTTTTAAAACTATTTTTCATATTTTTACTTAAACAAATATT
>Ga0214544_1002085_pt1 | contig 42127 bp, 21 predicted proteins | sample CNSS3metaG_FD_160074 | JGI IMG/M metagenome (GOLD analysis project Ga0214544, IMG submission 160074) | Root nodule microbial communities from cowpea collected in UCLA plant growth center, Los Angeles, California, USA - CNSS3 | ecosystem: Host-associated > Plants > Roots > Nodule | place: USA...
GAATACAAAAACATGCAGTGATAATATATAATACAAAAAGAAAGTCTACTAATAATCACGATAAGGACGAGGTGAAGTAGGGGCTTCTTCATGATCTTGTTCCACTTGTTGATGCTGCACTTGATTCTCTTGTTCAGCCTGATTCCCTTGCTCAGTATTTGGCTGCTGGAAAATAGTTTGTGCAATCGCTGCTGCTGGAGGTGGCAAATACTGGATGATCGCACCAATAAAATTTTGTATCATATCAAATTGGGTTTGAAATTGGGAACTCATTAGACGAATGCGCTCTTCACTAGTTGCTAGTCGCGTTTGAAGTTGAATAATCTGCTCTGGATTTACTTGCTGACTAGAAGATGCTTGTGTCTGTTGTATGTAACTATCAACACAATCATCATTAGAATCAACATGTCCAACCCCATACACTCGTTTCTTGTACCTTCCACCTGCCGCTTCTAACCAACATTTGTTCCTTAGTCTCTCCTCCTCAGCAGGGTCCATGGGTGTGGATTGTGAGACACCAACAAATGCAGTCTCAGATAATGCTTGAGAAAATCTATTTTGAAATTCTTCCTGTTCAAATAAGAAATGCTTGTATTAAAATAGTAAATAATTGAGGTGTCAAACTGTAAAAAACATGGTAGAAACTAACATGTGTCCGCCTAGATCTCTCATCGACAAAATCCCCTGTAGCCTTTCGTATGTGCGTTTGTTCAAAGATTTCATCAACATGGACTGCACGACCAAGCTCCTCTGTCTGAAACAAAAAGGTTTATAAATGAAACAATTCTTATTACGTCATACATGAATAGGACATATATAAAGATGTCATACCAAACGAATAGCATGGTCATGCACGCTGATAGATTCCCCCGTGTGCAAACTCCCACCTTTCTCAGATAATCGGTTTTTCTTAGCTGTATCACATTTCTCTCGATACATAGGCATGTTCCATTTCTCCAACAAACTGTTCCAAATAGAATCTCCAATCCAATTAGGCCTCTTACCTTCTCTTCGAGCCTCTTTAAACATCTCTGAAAGTCTATGAGATGCTTTGGAGTGAAAATTTTTTAGAATTCTATCCTCGTCCTCAACCCTCCATGACACCTTTCTCTAAGATTGCAATGAATATAGGTTAAAATTGTATAATAATAAAGTAGAATAGAAATATCAATATGATAAATGAGTATTGAAATTCAAGAGTTTTATACAAGTTTGAAGAAATATTGAAAGTGTAAGAAGAAAAATGGAGCTTCAGCTATAAATGATGAGACAAATAAAATCAAGACGTTGCATCTGTGAAATGAATGACATCTTTATGAATGTAAGATCTATTTCAAATGGAGCAAAGTGCATGGAAAATGGAACATGGATGACAAGTACACAAGAAAGGATTTTCACTATCAATCGCATATCACTATTTATTTTTCAAAAATAGGAGACTCAAATTTTAAGTATGAGCTTGTGATTAGATAAGCATTTTCAAAACTGATTGATAAAACATATCAATACATTAATTGTCCTAGAATAACTATATTGGTACCTTAAAACGTTGGAAGTAAAGACCTCTCTCACTTTTAGGGATTGTTCCCCATGTTAGCCATGGTTGATCAAATTGCTGCTTAATAGTGGCTGTGATGGCTTTTGATGCAACTTTTGATGGATAAAACCTAAACCAAATACAATTCAAACATTATAATACAACAAATTGATATACCAACATTAAATTATATACAAAAGTTTATAATATTGTTACCCTCCACCAACAGGTCGAATCATAGGACGATTATTGGACTCCTCTTCCACATTAATATCATTAACTGCATCCATATCATTAACTGCTGAACTTGAATGTGTCCCTGGGATATGTGTAGAAGATGATGGTGCAACGTTTGTGGTAGGAGTTGATGGATTAGAAGCAACACGAGGGGAATGGGATGATGTGCATTGATCAGCTTGTAATAATACATTGGATGGTCCAACATGGGTTGCTTGTCCACTTGATCCAACAATAGGAGGTGGTGTAGGTGTCAACCCAGCAACATCCAATGCAGGTGGGGTGGATCTAGCAGTGGAGGTTGAAGTAGGTGTAGTTGGCTGAGTGGATGGCGGATTTATATTGTTTATACGAGATAATAACTTCACCACGTAAGTTTTTTTCCCCTTCCCCTTATTGCCATGACCTGACGATGGAAGAGGACGGCCAGAACCACCTGATGACATCTACATGAATAAAATACTTGAATATTTTAGTACCTCCATCATAAGAGTGATGGTTGAAGAAGAAATATCAACACGAAATGCTCTAATGAATTCAACAAGTCTACTTTATCCTAACAACACTAATTATGCAATAAGGATGCAAAATAGATGGTAAAACCTAAAATCTTGCATGAAAACTAAATTGGACAGATTCTACTACAGCAGGAACTTGTTAATAAAATGACAAGAAATTGGCAGCAATAGATTTCATGACACACAATTCATTTGACAACAACTACTTCACATATTTGATTGAGAAGAAAGGTCTTTTTCACTCAAATAAAGTGCTATTCAGTGGAGAATATTGCCAACAGTACCTATACAATTGCAATGTAAGTTTTTACCCTTTAGAAATGTAAGGAATAAACAAAGTTAAATATCAGAGCAAAATAGACACTAAATTTACATTAATAATAATAATAATAATATAATAATCACAATAAAATAGATTTTACATTTTCCCTAATATAGAGGAACCTTAAAAGTCTTTAACAAATAACCAACATCATACCTCAGCAGCAATAGCTTGAGAGACAATGTACTTTGACTCTGTCTTGAATTTCCTCCACAAGGACTTGAACTGGACAAGTGTATCAATGTACTCTGTCAATGACAATTTCACACATAACTACTTAAAGCCCAGGATAAAAAATGCTATGAAAATGACAACAACTACTTCAATAATTTGATTCAGAATAATGGTCTTCTTCACGGATCATGTGCTATTTAGTGGAAGGAATTAAGTAAAATGATTCTTTAATCCAATCATGCATTCTTAATTTATTTCATAGATATAGCATTCAACAAGTCTACTTTCTCTTACCAAAACTCAATTATTCAATAAGGATGCAAAAAGAATTATTATATTCTCTGCCACATACCTAAAATCACTACCACAAGAGAAAAGTAGTGAACAAGAAAGGCATCGTAAAAGCCTTTGATATTGATTTTTTGTACTAAGCATTCTCAAACTCATAGAGAAAGGGAGTTCATCATCTCCCAAAACAGGCTTGCTTTTGTACTAAACAATACTATGTTGTAATGAATTCAACAGTTAAGATGCAAAATAGATGCTAAAACCTAAATTTTTCTTGAAAACTAAAGTTAGACAAATTTTACTACAGAATGAACTTGTTAATATTGATAATGACAAGAAATTGGAAACAATAGATTTGGTGACAATATTTGTATAGAGTTGTAGATGTGTTAAGTTAAGCAATAACTAAAGAAGTAAAAAACACAACATGTATAGAGTTGTGCAACATGTCTAAATCTTTGCAAAAAATGAATCCAAAATACATGAACATGTCTACATCTATTCAGAGCTAGAGTTCTCAAGTTCATCTCCATGGTCATCTTCACTTTCTCCCTCTTCATCCCATTCATCCCATTCATTTGTCTCTTCATCCATATGACCTTCAAATGATGATACATTAATGGGGTCTACTTCTTCAAGACCAGCTTGTATATCTTGCAATCTGATAACTTCTTCAACTTCAATGATTTCATTAACATGTGACATTTCCTCCACTTGGTATGGCACTTCGACTTCTACATCATTAGAATCTATTCGACCTCTAGGCTTGGTCTTTATAACAACACACCAACCACGTTTGTCTGTGCGTGATGCTGGATATGGTACATAATACACTTGTTGTACATTATGTGCAATTATAAAAGGATCAAATAGCACATATCTTTTATCCATTCGAATATCCACAGTGCCATATTTTGAATCCACTCTTGTACCTATTCTTGATGGATCAAACCAATCACAATAAAATAAAACAATTTTCTTTTCGGCAGTTGAAGAATTGTACTCCACCTCATACATGTGTTTAATCACACCATAGAAATCATCTTCACCTCCTTCTATAAGCCCCGTTACATGAACCCCACTATTTATCGTTCTCTTGCCCTGACTCCATGCATGAGTATGGAATTTGTATCCATTCGCAAAGAAGGTGTGCCATTCCTTTACACATCTTAAAGGACCAAGTGATAAATCTCTGAGATGTTGGTTCCTCACACTTAAGGGTTCTTTATGAACCTACAAACATAAAATGTGTGAACCTATTGAAGGAGTGATTAAAAAAGTCATGTAGAAAGTATTTTCATGAAAATGATGATACATACTTGTTCCCTGAACCACAAAGGGAACTTTGAATGTATATGAGTCGAAGCATTTGACTCAGAAATTTGATTGGATTGTAAGAAGGAGCTGTCCACACATGTGATGATATTGGTCAATGAAAATTTAATAAAAATAATGAAGTATTTTGAAAAATAATAATGTGAGTGGCTTACTCAATGTAAGGTTGAACTTCATTGCAATTGATTAATACATGAACATGAGCTGAGGTCAATTCTTCATCATTTAACCAATGAGTTGATTCCTTCCCAGAATGACGACCAAGTTGGTCAAATACTGATAATGTTGTCGAAAGCCTTCCACTTTCAATTTCAACTTCATTTCTACTACTATGTGGTCTTAACATAAAGTTGTTGAAGTAGTGGGAACAAAAATGAGTTGTCTCCCTATGCAAATATGATGCACAAATAGATCCTTCAACCCTAGCTTTATTCTTAACTGATCGTTTAGCATATCCCATGAACCTACAATTATGAAAGTGGTATGTTAGGATTGATAATTATGTCCAAATCTGAAGACTAAGAGACATATTATTACCTTTCAAATGGGTACATCCACCTATACTGGACTGGTCCACCAAGTCTTGTCTCATATGCTAGATGGATAGGGAGATGTTCCATAGAATCAAAGAATGATGGAGGAAATATTCTTTCCAACTTGCAAAGAATGATTGGAAAGTTTTGTTCCATCACATTAAGGTCCTCCTTCTTCACTGTTGTACAACACAAATCTTTGAAAAAATGACTTACCTCGGTAATGGGATTTAGAACATGAGTTGGTAAAGAACTAAATGCTATAGGAAGTAAGCATTCCATGAATACATGACAATCATGACTTTTCATCCCAATCACCTTTCCCCTGTTGATATCAGCACACCTTGACAAGTTGGAGGAATATCCGTCAGGCATCCTAAGATCTTTTAGCCAATGACACACCTGTTTTATTTGGTCTACTGAAAGTGTGTAATTTGCTTTTGGCTTATACATCTTTCCATTACTATGACACTTTAGCTCCAAGTCTTTTCGTCTACAATACAAACTTAAATCCATTCGGGCCTTGTCATTGTCTTTTGTCTTCCCACTGACATTCATCACTGTATTAAAGATGTTATCAAAGAAATTTTTTTCAATATGCATAACATCAAGATTATGTCTTAACAAATTATCCTTCCAATAAGGAAGATCCCAAAAGATGTTTCATTTCGTCCAATTATGCCACTCCCCATATCCATCTATTCTTTGTACACCAGTTTCAGTTACTTTAGGATAATCCTTCACTCTATTCCAAACTTCTATTGGTGTCAATTTAGTTGGTGGAACATCCATGTCAACTTCTCCCTTCTTGAAAGCATTCTTATTCCTCCTAAATACATGGCCATTTGGTAAAAACCTACGATGGGAGTCAAACCACGAATTTCCCCCCCCATGATATAATCTAAAAGCCTTTGTATGCTCCATGTAGTGCGGGCATGCCAATTTGCCATGAGTACCCCAACCGGATAACATACCATAAGCAGGGAAATCGTTAATTGTCCACATCAACATGGCCCTCATCATAAAGTTTTGTTTCCTTGAAATATCGTATGTTAGGACTCCAGTCCATAACTTTTTCAAATCGTCTATCAAAGGCTCTAAAAAAACATCAATTCCAACCTTTGGATTGAATGGCCTTGGAATTAGACAAGTCAAAAACATGTAAGGTTTAGACTTGCAAATTTCTAGAGGAAGATTGTATGGGGTCACAATTATTGGCCAACATGAATATGGTATATTTGATGCCTGCACATATGGGTTAAAACCATTAGAGCATAAACCAAGTCGCACATTGCGTGCCTCAATGGAAAAATCGGGATATACTCTATCAAAATGCTTCCAAGCCTCTCCATCACATGGATGACGCAATACACCATTTGTGGTCTTGTTCTCATAGTGCCATGTCATGTCTCCTGCAGTTTGTGTTGAGGCATACATTCTTTGTAACCTTGGAATAATCGGCAAATAGAACATCGTCTTTATAGGAACTTGATTTTTATTACTTGCTTCTGTGTTGTGGTGCCGATATCTTGGCTTTCGACAAAATTTGCATTCAAGCAATGCACCATCATTCTTACCATATTAATTATCATAGAAGAGCATGCAACCATCCTCGCAACAATCAATCCTCCTAACCTCTAATCCTAACTTCGAGACTAACTTTTTTGCATCGTAGTAACTTTTAGGAAAACCCGTTTTGATGGGTGTTACATCCAATAGCATTTTTGAAATAAACTCTAAGCATTGGTCAGGAACATTCCAATTGGACTTGGAAGCTAATAGCCTAACACACATAGATAATTTAGAGTCTGAAGCCCCTTCATACAACGGCTTATTTGCATCCAACAAAAGGTTATAAAATCTTTGAGTTTCTTCATTCGGAGCCTCTTCCATGTTATCCGAATTTGATCGTTGGAATGGCTCACGTTGGTTAAGAGCATCATGAACCATGTCTTGCATCGACATAAATTGGTCATCTCTTGACTTCCTATGTACACCATCCCTCCCAAAACCCATGCAATTATCATCATTATCAAAATGACCTTCTGGCATTCGTTCACTGTGATCTGTCCATATCCAATAATTAGGCTTGAAACCATGTTTGTAAAGGTGAACCTTCACAACTCTTTCCTTCAAAATCTTTGTACAATCGCACTTACTACATGGACATCGAACTCCACCATCATTGTGATAACAATCTCGTTGACAAGCTTTGGTTATAAACTCTTCAACTCCCAATACAAAAGACTCTTTCAAAGCACCTCTTCCTTTATGACACCTATCATACATCCATCCACGGTTTGATGGAAATTTATCCATGTTCTGTACATATACCAATTAACGAAAAATTAGGAAATAATTATTACAAGGCTCTATACATAGAGCAAGATACAATAGGTATACTTTAACTGACTTAACAGCAAGTATTTACCTATAACTATTTGACAGTTGCAACTACAACTGTCTTATAATGACATATACCCTACTCAAAGCCCATTATAAGGCTACAAACTACAAGCCTAATAAGGCTTAATCTAAAAAAAAATAAAAAAAAGACTACTGCATCACAAAACTTTTTATACAAATCTAAGTGATTTCATTTTCTCTGAACTTGGGAGAGAGGACAACAATCCTTGTTGTCAAAACTGATTTACTATTTTGACTAGTGTTGTCCAATTTTGTTGTTAAAACTGATTCTCAGAGTATTTTAGTTCATTTTCTATTAACCTTTGTTCACTATTTTTAGTTTAATTTGTTGTATCTATTCTCAGATTTTAGTTTTATTTTAGTAAATTATTCACTTTTAGTTGAATCTGAGACTGAAGAATAAATTTGGCATTGTGTTAATTACTCTTTTTACCAAGAAATTGTTCCATTAAAAAAAGGAATCATGATAAAATCACATGCCAATTCACCTTAATAATTTATTCAAAAAAATATTACCAAATCAATGATCAAAACACAAATTTCATTATATTCTATTGTACTTATAAACATTTTTAAAACTGAACTAGTTTTAAAATTTAGCTGATTTAAAACTAGCTATAACATTTAACTAGTTTCAAAACAAAAACTTTTAGATTGAATTGGTCCCTGTCTTAAGATTAAATTGCTTTAAAAGTTTAAAACATATATAATATTTAACTTACAAGTCACTCCATTATTTCTCATATGAACAATATAATGTTAATGACATATACAAATATCTTAACCTAACAATTATTTTGACTATCTACGAAGTTAGCCAATGGGAGATAATTACGAGAGATATTCCAATGTGGACATAAGGTGGTTTTGTAAAATTCAATTAACTTAAAGTTCACTTTTACTTCTGTATAAACTCATTTTTACATCAAATAAAAATATGCAGTACTTGAAAGTTATATTGATATTTGAAACTAAGATAATTGCTTAAATTTGTAATCCCTTTAATTCCAAAGAACTCAAATATGTAAGATTTGTAAGTTTGAACATGGATGGGGATGATTCTTGTGTTGTGGGTGTGAAGAATATGTGATGAAGGAAACTATATATCAAGAACCATTAGTAGATAACTGGATTATCTACAACTGTTTTAAGGAAAGAATACTCCTAATTATTTTTCATAAGAAACTTGAGATTTACTCAAATATAAATAAATAAATAAACAAAAAGTAAGAGAATAAAAAATGATTTATTTTTATGTGAAAAAGTGGCCTAAGCACCCAAAATGCCAAAGCATTTTGTAAAAGATGAACCTTGCAGGTTCGTAATTTATGTCTTATAATTAACTAAATCGATTGGAATAATTTGGTCACAACAAACTTTTACTTTAAACATGTTAGATAATCATTTTCAATGGCATAAACTATTGATATAGGATATTTATTGATTTTAAACTATTATTTTTAATAGGAAAATTTAGAAAGCCTCTTTAATCACATTTAGCGAATTCTTTCTTTTCTTTCACAATGTTTTAATGACATTATATTAATACTTTTTCTTTCAAGAACTAAAAATATCCAAACATGAATTGCTTTGAAATTCATACGTACTTTTTATCTTCTTATACATTTTCTTATAATCAACTTTCCAAAGGAGAAGTAAAAGTAAAAATATATAATTCTTCTATGGTTTTAAACTGATGTAACCACACCTTAAAAAACCTTTAACCAAAATCAGTTTTTTCAACACTCTTCTAAACTAACAATTGGATCAGTGTCCCAGTAGTTAAACTGACATGTTGAACAAATTTTGAAAACATGGGAAGGAATAGTTACAAGGAAAACATAATAGGTACTAAAGTTGACAGTTACTAACTATCCTAAAAACTTTGAAACTGTCGTTTTGTCTGTCCTTTTACCTTCTAAACTCAAACCACAGAGACAACAAACAAATTTTTTCATACGCACACACACACACTCTTCTAACTCAACTCCACACGTGCAAATACAACAATTCTTTTTCTTTTCTTTTATTATCTCGTTCTTGTTCTTGTTCTCTAAATCATGTTTGATTCTCTCTGCAATCCACCCCTTCTTATTATTCTCCTCATCTGCAGATTCCCTCCTCACCCACCCCACACAACCCATCTTACTGCCTTTCTCTTCATTGCTTTCGAAGCCAAGAATCTCTTTGATTCCTCTCTTTCATTTACAAAATGGGTTTATGCAGAAGTAAAAGTGAACTTTAAGTTAATGCACTTTTGAATTGAAGTCACGTTTTAGTGCTAAAATCCTTTTAATAAATGTGTGTGTGAATACTTTCGTGCACATGTTTTATGTATCATTATGTGTTTATAATGAATCTTTATAATCCCAACATGTTCTTAAAGTACTGTGACCTAACCTAATAGAAGAAAGAAAAGAGGTACAACTCTTAAAGAAATCCATTTAAGTCAAGTTCGTGTCACTGCCTATGAACTGTAAGGTACAACTCTATCTCTTCCATCCATAAACAAATATGATTGCGTGGTTTATATTTCACAAAACTAGAACACATTCTCAGGAATTTCGAAAAGAAAAAATAGAGATTGAGTTGAAGGAGAATTAGAATGTTGCGTCTTGAAGGGGTGAGGACTGAAGGACCTGAAACCAATAAGCTACAGTGTAGAACTATTGTGTTTAGTTGGAAAAATTGACAAAACCCCTAATACTTTGCACCAGGCACCCCTATTTTTAAGGGGCAATTAAGAGGTCAAGAACCAGCCTATGACTCGCTGGTTAGCAGAACCAAGGGCAGCCCCTCAAGGGTCCCACCCCCACCAAAACAAGATTACTTACTTCATCACTAACCAAAAACCAAAACAAACCAGTGTGGGTCAACACACAAATAAACTAATAACTTCAGAGATGGAAAACAAACACCCCATGGCATAAAAGTGTGGAAGACAAGACACAAAATACTTCTTCTTCACCTCAGTTTCTCGTTTGTCTCTCACCCCACACTTCCACTAAATCCTAACCCATTTTCTCGTCACAGATTTTTTATTCCTAAACCATTTCAGCCTCCTCCCATAATTCTTATCGAGGGTTTTGAACAAATTAACAATTTTCTTTGCAACTAACATAGACAAATAAAAAGGAAACATTGAAATTATGAAACATACCTTCAGAGCACTGTGAATCTTCCCAAAACACAGCAGCTCGCCTCAATCCCATGGTAGTGCAGATTTAGGGTTTTAGGAATTTAGGGATTTACGTAGGAATGCAGATTATACTTACCCGTTGAAAGAAAAAGAATGAAATCCAAAAGAAAGAAGACTGAGTTAGCGTTGGAAGTTGGAAGAACAAGCTTCTTCTTCTTTTTTTAGTGAAAGCGGGGTAGTGAGCGTGAGAGAGAGTGGTGAGAGCGAGAGTAGTGAATGAAGAAGATTGAATGAAGAAGAAAGATGAAGAGCGGTGAGCGAAAATGAGCAAGGGAGATTAACGAGCGCAAGAGATTTCTTTCTCTATGGGTGAACCAGTTCCAATTTTTTAGGGAGGGAGAGTAGTGAGCGCGAGATAGGGTATAAGCATATTTTGGATTTTAATTTTTATTAATTAATTATTTCCAGATCCGTATGTATGATAGTAGGTAAAAGTTTTTAAAAAGGGTTAAGTATGTTTTTAATCCCTAGATTTTGGCCCAAAATTGGAATTCGTCCCTGGTCGAAACTTTGATAAATTTTGGTCCCTAAAATTTAAAAATTAATGAATATAGTCTTTTTAACCCAATTTTGTTAACTTTTTTTAGGTTTCGAACGCATTTCTCAGTAAATATTGGAGTTGTTTACGCCGTTTAACACATTCTCGACTCAATATTCACTAAGAAAGGCGTTCGAAACCTAAAAAAGAGTTAACAAAATTGGGTTAAAAGGACTATATTCATTCATTTTTAAAGTTTAGGGACCAAAATTTATCAAAGTTTCGACCAGGGACGAATTTCAATTTTGGGTCAAAGTTCAGGGATTAAAAACATACTTAACCCTTTTAAAAATTATCTACCACTCTTATATTGTTACATATGGATAATATCCTTCGTAAAATTTCCCGCTCTCACGCGCCAAAATTACATACGGATTTTACATACAAAAAATCGAGACGAAATTTATTTAGCATTACATACGGAAAAATCCGTATGTAAAAAGATTTTTCAGATCCGTATGTAACAACTAACTTACGTACGGATCCATATCCGTATGTAATTATCTGTAGGTAATTCACATTTTTCTTGTAGTGTTTTCCAACTTGTGGGAATAATGTACTTACATTAGATGGAACAATATGAGGTTCATCATTAAAATGACACAATCGATTAAATATAGTCTCAATTCCATCTAAATATCTATAACAAAAAGTTAAAGCCTCTTCATCCATGTATCCTTCAACTATTGACCCTTTTGTTTGTGCCTTATTACGAAGATAAGACTTTAACTTTCCTAGATACCTCTCAATGGGATACATCCATCGATATTGGACGAGTCCTCCAAGCTTGGCATCTTCTACAAAATGCACAATTAAATGAATCATGACTGTAAAGAAAGAAAGAGGAAATAACGTGAGGACAACTCTACTTTGTAGTTGGTCAAGTTCATCCATTCTTAAAACTTTATTGCACAATTGTCTAAAAAACATACACAAATCAATCAAGATAGAGCATACTTCTTTAGGAAGTGTATTTCTCCAAAGGTAGAAGTTGTTCCATCAAAACATGTGAGTCATGACTTTTTAATCCACCAAGCTTACGTTATTTGACATCAATGCATCTACTAATGTTACTAGAGTAACCATCTGGAACAGTAATGTTCTTCAAAGTTTTAAGATAGATATCTTTATTTCCATTTGTTAATGTATATATAGCAGGGAGATATCTACCATTCTCATCAAGTGATGAGTCATATTTTCCCTAATTCCATTACCTTTTGTGCCAATATTAATGCTTCTTTAGTGCTTAATTGTCTTTTGTTAGAGAATTTTTCTCAATTGGGCTTCATTGGGCCATTATTCCAAATTTTGAGTAATTTAAATTAATTGGTCTAATTTTTATTTCTAATTACTTTTAGGTATTTTATGGAGCAAATTTTGGGGCTTGGACATTAATCTTAAGATGAAGAGAGAGTTGTCACATTATTGCCACGTCTACGCCATGTCAATGAGCCTGTCCACGTCACTAGGCCAGCATTTTTAGTCCATAGTGGCAGTTTTGTTATTCTACTGACCATAATGGTATTTTTTGTAAATAGGTGGGTTTGTGGTGATGTGACTACGAAAATTTATGTTTCCTTAGAGTAGCAACCACTTTCTTCTTCCCCATTCTCCATTTTCATGTCCTTGAGCTTTGGTTGGTGACCCATGGAGGTGCCTTTTTCGTTGTTCACATTTTAGCACTCATTTTTAATGTTTTTAAATGTGGGTTTTATGTTTTTAGCTCATTTGCTAGCTTTGGGCATTTCTTTTTGTTGATTGTGTTAACTTGGAACAACATCCATGTATGGAGTTTTTGGTTGTTATATCACAATAGCCATTTTCGTTCCATTAAAGTTTTATAATTCTCATTTGCTATTGCATTTGTGTTTCAATAAGACCCAAGTTAGGGTTTGATGTTTTGTTTTGGTCATTTCCATTTTGAAGTGTTTAATTGCTCCATTTTCATGGCTTGCTAAATTCGTGTATTTACTCCTTGATGAAAAATGCAATGAAGATTTGAGGTTCTGCTTGTTTTGTGAATTATGTCATCTTTTTATCTTGAATTCGTGGAGTGTATATGGTTCATCTATTTATGCTTAATTTACATATTAAATGCATATGTTTGGGTTGATTTATCTCCATGCTTAATGTATGTAGCTTGGCTGTCATGAATTCATGGATGTATGCATTGCTTAATTGCATAATGAATTTGGATTGTAACTTTCACTTAATGGGTTATTGTCTAGTGGATTGAGAGTAGGCAGAGGTGTTAATTTGGTGGCCTATGATAAGTGGAATTGTATTTGAATCAAGGAAGTGAGTAAGTTTTAATCACTGTTACTTTTCATTTAATCTATTGTAAGCATTTGAATAAGCCAACCACCCCCCCCCCCTTTTGTGTTGAATTGCAATTTGGAAAGCTTTGAATGAAATGTTTGGTCATTGGGAGACAACCTTTGGTTAACTCTTGAGTATTACATTTAACTATTTTATTTGGTCGGGTATGACCTCAATCATCAGGCCAAAGATCAGGTCTAATACCCCAAAGTTATTAATCCTTTTGTGCTTTTAGATTGTTTTTACATTTGTTTGAACTATCATTCAACAAGGTAAACACCACATTATCATATATATTCTTTAGAAGTTCAAAAAACATTCTAACAGGTATCTAACATCAAATTGCACAAAAATGCATTAAAGCACAACAAATAATGAATTACTTGCTTTTCTTGAGTTTTTAAAGTGATTTAAAATTAGTGAGATGAAGGAAAGAGAATGAGACAATTGTTTTTATACTAGTTCACTCAATCATAGAGTTACATCCAGTTTACTAGGTTTCCACTATATTCAAAAGTTTTACAAATCACACACCAAGATTACACTTTTGAATAAAGAAAAACACAAGATGTTTGACTCACACAAAAATATAGCCTAACACCCTGCAACAATCTCACTCATAGACTTGAAATCACATCAGGTAAACAACCAAAGGCACAATAACTACAAAACCTGATGGTGGCTCTCCCTAGCCAACCATACATGAATTCTTCAAGTTAATCCCAAGCCAAAGTGCTCCAAGATCAACCAAGATCTTCAATCTTCACCTTGCAATTGTGTAATGCATAGAGAGAGAGAGAGTTTTCCATAAATGAATGACAAGTTTTTGCGCTCAAAAACTCAGAATCGTACCTTTGCTCTTGAAAACGCAACTTATATAGTTTGGTTTAAGTGAAATCATAGTTGAATTTTTCATACAATCGGTTGATTTCACTTGACTTAAGTGAAATTAGTCAATTGAAAAATAATTCAATTGATTGAATACATTCATACAAGAAACTATATACAACAAGCATTTTAACCTATTAAAATCCTTTTTAACAGATTAAAAAGGACACACTAAGACTAACAAGACATCTAAGCTATGTCATATAGCCTACCAACATGATTTAACATCTAATCATTACATTTAACACATCAATTATAGATTTAATACAATTGTAACATAATCTTCAAGTGGATCTTTGATGAGTCATTATTTTCCTTCATTCCACTAGTCCTTGTGTACCCATTTGACAGTTGTTTAGTGCTTAATTGTTCATGTTTAGTGTGTTTTCATCTGTTGGGCTTTATTGGGCCAATGTTTCGAATATGGGTTAATTTCTTATTATTTGGCCTAATTTTTGTTTTTAATTATTTTTAGGTATTTGGGGTGAAGCAATTTTGGAGCTTGGACATTAATATTTAGTTGAAGAGACTTTCCACATCATTGCCACATCATTTCCACGTCAGCAAAGTCAATGGGTCAACATTTGAGGCCCAGAGTGGCATTTTTGTAAATCTGAGTGGTAGAGTGGCAGAGTGGCAGTTTTGTAAATATGAGTGACAGGGGTGATATGACCACGAAATTAGGTCTGCATGGAGGAGGGCAGCCGCTACTTCATCTTCTCCATTCTCTCCAACTCCATTTTTTCGTGCTCCAAGCTTCCATGGATGTCCCCCCTGCGGTTTCTCACGTTTTTGGGTCATTTTTACCGTTTTTATGCACATTTGACAGCACCCATTGAGGGTTTTGCGTTTTGATTTCGTTTCTACATTGGGTAGCTCGTTTTGTGATTTCATTAACTTGGAACAATACCCATTCATGGGGTTTTCGCATTTATATATGATAACACCGTTTTGCATTTCATTTAAGCTTTGAAATCTCTCTTTTTGCTCTTAAATTGCGTTTTCAGATTTCATAAGTTAGGGTTCTTTGTTCTGTTTTTGTGATTCCAATTTTGAAGTGTTTAATTGCTCATTTCCATGTCTAGCTAAATTCGTGTATTGACTCCTTGATGAAAAAATGCAATGAAGCTTTGAGGTTGTGCCTGTTTTGTGAAATCTGCCATGTTTTTGTTCTGAATTCGTGGGATGCATGTGGTGAATCTGTTAATGCTTAATTTACAGAGTAATTGCATACGTTTTGGTTAAGATACGTTCATGCTTAATGTATGTAGCTTGGTTGTCACGAATTTAAAGATGTGTGCATTGCTTAATTGCAGAATGAAGCTAGATTGTAATTTTCGCTTAGTGAATTATTATGTAGTGGATTGAGATAAGGCAGAGTTGGTGTTAATTTGGTGGCCTATGATAAGTGAAATTGTGTTTGAATCAAGGATGTCAATACGATTTTAATTATTGTAGCATTTAATTTAATCTGTTGATTAGCATTCTGAATCTGTCTGCCAAACCCCCCCTTTGTGTTATTATTGTGTTCATCTGGAAATTTCCCTTTGAATGAAAATATTGGTCGTTGGGAGATGACTTGGTTCACTTTCATGTACTGCATTTAATATGTTTTAATTTGGTGGGGTATGACCTCTATCAATCTTCATCAACCACATATGATCTTCATGCACATGGTTTTATCAAATCTTTACTTCAAGCTTGCTTGTGCCAACATATAATTCCATCAAATCTCATGTGAGCCAGTCTAAATCTATGTCTTCCATCTAACCAACGACTATGACTCATGAAACAAAATTTACCACCTTTAAGAAGCTTCTTATGAGTTGTGTCAAAATTACATCTAGGACATGCTAACCTAATATGTGTGTTCCATCCAGATAAAGTTCCAAGACTTTGAAAATCACTAATTGTCCACAATACGAATGCATGCATATCAAACACTTCATTTTCATATGACTCAAAAGTTTTGATGCTCGTGTTTCGTAACTCTTTCAACTCTTCTATTAGTGGTTGTAAATATACATCAATATCATTTCCTGGAGCTCGCTTTCCTGGAATGATCATAGAGAGTATAAAGGAAATTTGTTTCATACAATCCAAGGAAGAAGGTTGTACGGTATGAGTACAACTTGCCAAATACTATGACTAGTGCTTAGATTGCCATATGGATTAAACCCATCAGTAGCAAAACCAAGTCTAGCATTTTGAGGGTCTGAGGCAAATTGAGGATGTTTAAGGTCAAATGTCTTTTGTGCCTTAGAATCTCTTAGATGCCTTCATTTGTACTTTTTTAGGCATGTCATTGCATTTGCTCAACTATTTTAGAAGACATAAACATCCTTTGTAAGTGTGGCTTCAAAGGAAAATACCTTAAAACCTTTGTAGGAATCTTTTTTCTTTTATTACTTGTAACACTATCACGTGTACCTTTCTTTTTTGCCTTCCATCTAGATGTTTTACATTTTTTACAAAAGTCCCTATTTGTGTCTTCTCCTAAGTACAACATGCAATCATTTGGATAAGCATCGATTTTTGTGTAATGAAGGCCAAGCTTGTTAATGATTTTCTTTGCCTCATAGAATGAGTGTGGTATTTTAGCATGTTCAAAAGCATCGATTAACAACTCTGGTATCATGGACATTCCCTTGTTAGTTATTTTGCACATACATTTGATGTTATATAACTTGATCAAGAAAGAAAGTTTAGAATATTTATCACACCCTTCATATAAACTCTTTTGACCATCTTTCATCAACTGAAAAAAATCTCTAATCTCATCATTCATATTATGGCTTGACTCTACACCCATCTAAATAAAGGATCAATCTCTAATGTTGCTAAATATTCATCTATATAAATAAACTGTTAAAAATATTGTTGCTAGCTACCAAGCGTCATATTTATGTTATCTAGAGGGACAAAATCAATTATTAATATCATATTGTTATTAATTTATAGTGAAAGGAGATATTCAAAGCAAACAAAAACACATGTATTTAGTAAATTGTTAAAAAAATGTTACTTACTCGAGCCTTGCCTTCTCCTTCGACAAACTTTCCAAACTAGAGCAGTTCCTTGGTCAACAAAAACTAGCTCAACTTTAGAAACAAGTGTTGCTCTGCAAGGAAAACAAAAGAATATGAATTTGAAGTCAATGGTAGATTCTAATTCTTGTGTGATAAAGCTTGGATGTATAAGGAAATTGATTTCATTACTTGATTTCAGAGTAAAATTGGGGGATTGTAATATGTAAAAGCAAAAAAATGTTAAAAACTTAATAATAAGTGCAAAATTACAATAAAATGAAATGTAAAGTAAAATGCATATTTGATTTAATTGAGAGTACACATAGAAAGTAGTTAATTGTTGGAAAGGAATTTAAACTTTTAGATGCATGAAACCTCATATGCACACAACATACAACATAAACAAAAAGGAATCTAATATGAGTCTTAAATTCAACACCTAAACTTAACATCAGTATACCATAATAAACTGTTGTAACAACTAGAAATATACCCTTGTGCTACTGCTACGTAAGCATAACAATTTTATATTGCAACTCCCAATTTATAACTTTTATATTAGAACTATAACAAGCAAAATAAAAAAATTGTAGGTGCCTAAACTACATTAATTTAATATTGTCCTTGTATCAATTAATCTCTTAAAATAGCCTAAGCCTTTTATGTTGTAATATTGTCCCTGACTCGCTCGCTTTTTCGATGAATAATGAGTAAACAACAAAAGTCTGAATTTTAAAAGCGGAATGTCTTGACTAGATTATGATATATGTGAAGATAAAGTGATGGGATGACCAATTATGTGTGATACTTCATCATTTAGATGCATCATGGCCATCTATTAGTAGTTATTTTCGTCTATAAAGTTAATCATTGAGGAAAAGTTTTATGCCTTCTAATGTGTATCCTAAACAACAATTGTAGTTTGGACTATCACATTGCATAGTAAAAAGAAGGATACTACAAGGAGAATTTACGTTTTCTACACAATTTTAAAAGTGAAATTATGTTATTCTTATTTTCATGCAACACAATTTTAACCACACTTTTGTAACATCCTGACTGGATATTACGGATTTAAATAAAAGAATAAAGAAGTATATAATTACTCGCCATTTAATAATGCATCATTTCCCAAAATCACGGGAAATTTAAATACTTTTATCAATAAAAGCCAATATCCATAGTTTATAAAAGTAAAGAAAAATAGTCTAAAACATCTCATAAGAGTTTACATTTAATTTCAAAATCATAAAATAAATCTACTCCCAAGCTATCCCCGCTTCGACGCTAAGTCTCACCAGAACTACCTGCAACAACATCATCTGCTCACGTATACCGGTACACGATCATCGCCAAACACAAACAGATAGGGCGAGCTTAATAGATAAAGCATATCAAGAATGCATACACATGTACAATACTTTTATATTTATATCATTTAGTCACACCAGAAGAATTTCCTCATTGGATTTCTTATCACATGGCATCAACCATGTTATTTGTGTTCTACATCTTCTAGTGATTACCTCAAGATGACTTGCTGTCATACATATCGGCCACAACCGATAGCGCACGTGCGAGAAACCATTGCTACGAATCACACACTGTAATGCTAGGTGGAGTTCCCAAATACGAACATAGTTCGCAACTCCCAAGACTACCAAACTCGTCAGTCAACTATTGAGGAAGGCAATCTATCTGGACCCATCCTACTGGCCACAACCAGCACAGTCACACCGAAAACACTCGCCAACCCGAGCTCAACTCAAGGGTTCCTCGTGTTCATCTACCATCCTGAGCCACAACTCAAGAGATGTTATTCCGAGCCACAACTCAAGGAATACCACGTGCTTAATCCCCTATCCCGAGCCATAACTCAAGGGATACGTTCCGAGCTCAACTCAAAGAACACCAACAATCCCACCTTTGAAGCATCACCAAAAGTCTTGTAGATCACACCTACAGAACCAGCAACCCAAAGTTGTAGTACCAAAATCGCCTGGCGGGGGACACGTACTGCCAGGCACTGCCAACTTTCAAACCGCCTGGTGGGTGACGCGTACTGCTAGGCGCCAAGCACCTTAGAAATCCCAACGTTGCAGACGTCGCCCAGCGAGACTTCCCTCACCGCTAGGCGCACGCAATTTAGAAACCCTCTGACCTTGCAGACTTCGCCTGGCAGTATTCTCCCTACCGCCAAGCGGCACACGTACAAGTTACTCTCTGTTTCCAAGCTATCGCCTGGCGGTTCACATTCCCACCGCCAAGCGCCATATCAAAAAAGCTACAGACTTACAAATTTTGATTTAAGTTCTGGCTTACCTTTTTTTGACACTCTCTCACAGTTCTTTCAACAAGTCTTAATGCCTTATTTTGTCCACATCAAGAGTGTATACAATACTCTATCCTTACTAGAATTCCCAATCCAAGAGTTTCTAAATTCCAATTGGTTTAATAGTCATCAATATTTTCGCCTCACCTCAACTCCATCATACGTCTTCCCTCAATTACACAATTCTCACTTGTTATAGAACTGGACCACTACCACTCTCAACCCAGTTCCCCATGGTTAGGACTGCCTCAAAACATTAATCTCTTCTAGAGCCAACAAGTTTACTTGTATTCATCCTAGTTATTACTTATATTTATATTAGCTCTTGCATACCATGTCAATAACACCATTGCCATGTATTCTCGATATCATCCACTAGTCACACAATTCCGCATTCCCCCATCCAGAAATGCTTCACCCTACAAAACCTTCCAACCTCTCGAGTTGGTCTTATACCTGCCCAATTATTCCAAACCCCACGAGAATTAACCTTCATTTGGACTAACGTACAAACCCCACTCAATGGTTACCAATTTTCACTAGAATTCACCTCCAATTGAACTCACAACATTTAAACCCTAAACATTTCAACCTTAAACCACATATGCACTGTTCCATCGAATCGAGTCCTCAATCACCATAAACTCAATGAAGTTTAATATCAATTCATCACCTAACAATAGAATCTAGCTCTCCATTCGGTCAGAATCAATCCAGACCCCATAGATTTTCAAAATTGAGCCGAACATGCTCGCACCGCTTGGCGAAAATTCTCCCCTTTGGCTTTCTATCAATTCAGCTCTTATACGTCAATCTCCCACACAATTCCACTTTGAATTCACTCTCCAATCGTTGCAGAACAATGGCAGGCTCAAGAACACTCTCTTTCTCTCTTAAAAAGTCACTTAATGGTGTGTTAATTAGGCTTAATTACCCTAAAAGAAATTAACATTAAGGAGAGATGTAATTGCCATTCAAGCACACTTATGATATTGTTTTCTAGCCCCCTTGGCCACTAGGTCTGCTAGGGTTTTTCTTTAACCTTTCAAATTCAAGCCAAAACTAACAATAGCAAAAATAAAGTTTAATTTGGGTTCTTCAAGGTTTGAACCCAAAACCAAGAACGCAGTCAAAATCTTTTATGCCGCCTGGCGATTTTTGGGCAGAAACCCAGAAACCTCGAAAAACAGCGTGAATACACAGGAATTTCATGCAATTATCTCAAGCAAGGTCCAATACAACATGTGTGAATTTAAAACATAAACAAACAACTCCCCTTACATGGATTCCTCACTCCAAATTCGAGATTGATGTGTATCTAACCCAATTACTCTCTTAAGCTTTGTTTCTCCTCTAACAATGGCTTCACTTCCAATTCTCTCTACAACCAGTACCAATTCACTAAAACTCCTCTGCCCAATGGTTCACACGCAATTCCAAACCTCACTCTGTCTAATTTCTCCCTCTTTCAATCTTAATGCTCTCTTAATTACCCATTTAATTTACTAAAACGAATTTTAGTTAAAAATGTGGCTTAATGGTTATTCATTAACCATTACTTTGTATCATTCAGCCCCCTAGGCTGCCTCCCTTAGCAGCTAGGGTTATTTTGTCTCTTCAATTCCATAAAAAAAATAAAAGTAGGCAAAAATAGAGTTTAGTTTTGTTCTTAGCAAGGTTTGAACCCACAATCCATCAATCACGGGGCAAGTCCTCAACCAATTCAACCAATCATGTTTTGTGATAATTCTTATAATTTTAGAATTACATTATCATAATTCACATTCAAATGTATCAATAAAATAATGCACAATTAAATAACATACAATTGACACACATAGGACTCGAACTCTAGCTCTCTCACACAATCAAGTACTCTCAACCATTTGAGCTAATACTTTTCCATGTCATAACACTCCGCATTAAATGCCTTAAAGGCTCCTCTTACCCGCATTTATTTAATAATTATTTAATTAACTATTTAATTTTCTCGAGTCTTACACTAGGGATGTCAACTTGGTGGGTAGGGTACAGGTAGTAGCTCCCCCATACCCTACCCACTAGATAAATATTCGCCACGTACCCGTACCCATATCCGTCGGGTATCCATTATGTGGGTACCCACCTATTTTTTTAATATCCGCGGGTATCAACGGGTATTTGCGGGTATTTGCAAAAATATTTAAAAAAACAAATATTTAACCATAAATAGTGTTTGGATCAACAAGTCCACTTTCTCCGATTGATTTCTGAAAAACAAACAAATAAAAAATCACTAATATTAATATTATAGCTTATTTTTGAATGAAATATTAAAGAAATTACTAACTTCATCAATGTCTACATCTTGCAACATTGTATAAAGTTTCATGTTGTCCAATTTTAATCTAGAAGAGGCTGAAAACCTAAGTTCATTAAATTTTCCTAACAATCACTTAATTAAAATATCTAAATAAAACTATTAATTTCATTACCTTCCATGTTGGTCCATAACCAGTCTTGGAGACACATCAATGCCTCCACAATATTTGGAAGTAATCTACTTCGATGTGGGGTAAGAATCCGACCACCATTACCGAATGAAGACTCATAATATTTTTTACTAATATATATATATATATATAAGCGTATTTTTGTGAATTAAAGTTTAGCAGGTACGGGTATCCATGGGTACGGATACCGTGATACCTGTACCCGCCCCGTTAACATACGGGTATCAAAAATACCCGTACCTGCGGGTAGCGGGTATCCACTTTTAATATCAGTTTCCTACCCGTTGTGGATTTTATTCGCGGATACCCGTAGGTACGGATTTTTTTGACATCCCTAATAGTCGCTAGGCGACTCATGCATTTTTTGTGTGTTTTCTGGGTTCCTACGAGGAACCGCCTGGCGGTGAAGCCCTATACCGACAGGCGACACAAGCCTGCAACACAATTCTGGGTTTTCCTGATGAACTGTTTGGCGGTGATGAACACCCGCCAGGCGACGCGAGCAATGTGGCTCGATTTTAATGATTTTGGGGTTCTGGGTTGAGTTTGATTGGGGAAAACATTAGTTTTAAACGTTAATTGCAAATTGGATGCATATAGACCTTGAATTACATGAGTTTGGAGGTTGAATTACAGTAGTTTTAAACGTTAATTGCAAAGTGAAAATTCAAACAAAATTGCAAGCTACAACTACAAATGAAAATGTTTTTACTAAGATTGAGAGTGAGAGTGAGATTGAGGAAAATCATAGCCAGGTGAAGTTTGAGGAAAGTGGTTTTAGGTGAGTTTTTAGAACATTGGTATACTATGTTTGTTTTGTCAAACATACGAATGAAGTCATAAAAAGGTTTTTTGAAAACAATTGTAAAAAGGGTTTTGAAAATAAGATGTGGAGGGAAATAAAATTTTCCTAGGGTTCATCGTAAAACCCCTAGTACTTACCAAAGGTTTAAAAAACCTCCACTATGTGTATAAATTACTGGAGGTTTTATAACCTCCATTAAAATTAATCTTTTTTGTAGTGAACGACTAGGGGTATTTTTTATACTCGCATGTTAACGGGGCAGATACGGGTATCATAGTATTTGCACCTGTGGATACCCGTACCCACTATACTCTAATTTAAATTAAAAAAATTAAAAAAACATCATTGAAACATTAACACATTGATTTTGAGTGTGTTATGGTTTTAAAAAATCTTCATTTCTTTGTAAATTGTCATTCAACACTATTTAAATGGGTTATTTACACTTTGTTTGAAATTTATGAATGTTATGCATTGTATTTTTATTTGAATTTTCATTAAAATAAGTTGTTAAATATTAAATTTTTCTTGTATACAAACCCACGTGTACCGTGGATATTAAAAAATATTGGGGTACCCACATAACGAATACCCGCACGGATATGGATACGGGTATAGGGCAGATATTTATTCACCAATTAAGATAATGTTCCATTGACATCCCTACTCACTCCCTCATGCCTTGCACCCTTCTCACTTTCAGTCAATCAATGCCCCCATAACTCTCACGTCTTGCACCTCATTCTTCGTCTTTATCTGCCATATTTATTAGCATTGTTAAGTTAAGCATTTGTTTGATTCATTTTGGTTGATGTTCATAGGGGGTGTTAGGTTGGGGTTGAGGGTTTTTGTGGGTGAGGAATGTATTGAGAGTAAAATCTGGTTAGGGCTAAGGGTAGAACCTAAAATCCAGTTAAATCGTGGAGTGAAGGCATCGAATTTTGAAATCCGTTAAAATTTATGAAACAGATTTCAAGTCCGGAATTTTGGAAAGCATCGAATTTTGAAATTCTTTTGGGTAATTACCAAATTTTGAAATCCAGTCAAGATAGTTATCAGATTTAGGGAATGTACTATATTTCGAAATCTGGTTAAGGTAGTTACCTGATTTTGAAACTCGGTTAGGGTAGTTACCGAAATTGGAAATCCATTTAAGATTGTTACCGAATTTCAAAATCTAGTTAGGGAAGTTACAAGATTTCAAAATCCAATTAAGGAATGTCCCAAATTTTGAAATCAAGTTCAGTTTTCTTTTCCTTTTTTTTGATGTTTTTTGTGTTATTTTCTTTTTTATTTTAGTTATTTGTTGTGTTCTTGTTTTGTTATTTTTTTTTCTTTTTAAGATTAGTTATTTTGTGTGTTGTTTTTCAATGTTTTTTTGAATTTATTTTTTACAAAAATACCAAGAACACGAGGTGCTTCTACAACTGGGGTTCATGCAAAAACACAGAAATTTAGGTTAGACAAATTGTGTCACCTGGCAGCATAACTGACCGCCAGACAATTTTTGGCAGAAACCTAGAAAATAAACAAAAACACATATGTCGTTTGTCGGGTCATCAATGTTGCCAAGCAATTTCTAGAAAAATTCTAGAAACTCAAATAGTAATCAGGAAAGCAACATATAATAGTTCAAACAATCAATGATTTACTAGAAATTAACACAAAAGAATAAGGGATTTGACTCCCCTAACCCAGATTCCTGGCTCAAGTTGGAATTATTAGTCCTTTCGTGACAACAACCACGTCCCACCTCTTTAATTCCAACTATCTCCCACTCCAAATGGCCTCCCAATTCACTCTTAGTCCAGTTTTCTAGTGCAGGTTGTGTGCTTGTACCAAAAGAACACTGCCTCTCCCTAATTCCACAAGTATCCTCACTCTACAACCCTAATTTTAATGGCCTTAATGGATAAAAGGAAATTTGCATGAAAATGAGCTTAATGATCATTCAATTGTTGTTTTAGGATGGTTTTCCAGCCCTTCCAACTACTCTCTTAGACGGTTAGGGTTTTCTAATCCCTCTCATTGATGGCAAAAAGGAACCTATTTTGCATAAGTCAAGGTTCAAACACACAATCACACAATTGTCAAGCCAATGCACAACCAATCAACCAATTCATGTTTCATGATAATTCCTACACATCTAGAATTATATTATCACGCACCATAATCATACATTTTCCCAAAAGAAATAAAACAATTAATTTAACACATCAATGGCATTCACATGACTCAAATCCAAGTCCTCTCACACAACCAAGTACTCTCAACCATTTGAGCTAGTATTGTTCCTTGTCATAATTGTCTGAACTAAATGCCATAAAGGTTCCATTACCGCGTTTATATTAAATAATTATTTATTTAATTATTTAATTTTCTCGGGTCTTACACCACACAAGGTAGATGTTGGGGTCATTCTCTCCATTGAACTTTGGAATCTTAATGGGAGGTGGTTGTCTTCTTGGAGGTGAATTGTGCCTTGCTCCTCCACCATAGTTGTGCCTCCTCCTTCTTCCATCACTACTAGGGGAGCCTTCAGATGTTGACCTTTTTCTTCTCCTTTCATCTTCCTTAAGCTCAAGCCTATGGGTATGCTCTTGAAGCATGATTTCACTTTATCTCCTATCTGCCCTTAGTTGATTAAAGGTTTCCTTTATACTAATCTCCATTTCATGGAGGATGTGGGCAAGGGTTTGTTACTCATTTGGTTGCACTACACTACAAAAAAATTAATATTCAGTGGAGGTTTTTTTTTTGATCTGCGGGGTTTTCACCCTCCACAAATTAATTTGCGGAGGTTTTTTGGACCTCTACAATTAGAGTCCCCACAAGTTATTTGTAGAGGTTTTGAACAACCCCTGGTATCTGAATTATATTGTGGAAGTTGTTTTATGGAGGGTTTTAACCTCTTCTATTGCTAACTATTATTTTGTGGAGGTTTGAAACCTCCTTTATTTGTAATTACCCACCCGTATTTATAATTTATTAATTTAATGGAATTATTTTTATTGATGATTTCATAAAGTATTAACAATTACAATGTAAATCTAAAAAAAGAAAATACATGATGTTGAAAATTGTATGAGCACCAAGCTTTATCAGAAGCAGCAAGCTGAGATCTGAAGGTACAATGCTTCATAGTTGTTGAGACAAACTCTTTATCAGAATTGTGTACTAGCCCATCTAATACAATCTTCATCAACAACTCAAACGTGTGGACCAACTCTTGTGCAGCTTTGGCCCTCTGCTTTTATTGCCCCTCTGCTTCTATCTTGTTTAGTGCCTAGATAATTGTTAAATTCGAATAAATTCAAGAACCTGCAGAAAAACCAAATTAAAGTTTGAAAGATCTAACATTTATGACAATGTAGAACATCTTAATAATAGCATTAGCTTAATAGACTTCATAGATCAATCAACTGCAACAGCCACAGATTGGTATGCATATTGAAGAATTACAATAAGATGCATGGGATGGTTCTCCTCTTAATTTATTTTTGACAAGACATGTAACAAAGTTCACTTAAATGATAGTCATCATTGCAGTTCAAGATTTAAAGATTATTCTCTCAATACTACACATCCATCATGGTTTCATCCTTCTTATCTCAACTATCCTTATCTGTTTTCAGAATTTCTTGTTGCTGCCAATTTTAATTTTCAGTTTTCATATGTTGCAGTAGCATTATTTTAGGCATATAGTGATTTGTTGCAATCGAATTTCCATTATGTAAATACTTGCTTAAGTAGTTTAGTTTGACGCATGAAAGCTTGTTTAGTTGTTGAATATAGTGATATAAGTAATGCTAGTTCTGTTTCAGTTTTGCATAGCTCCATAGTACTTTAGAGTTAGATAGATTTTAGGTTCATAGGTGAAAACTAGAATTCTACATAATTCTCTTCATTTCTCTTTATTGCTAGTCTTAGTTGTTTGAAACTTGTCGAAATTAGGTTAGGTAGTTTTTAATTGTTGTTTTAAGATTAGAGTAGGCTATTGTCCTGTTTTTGCTATTTTTAGCTAAGTTTCTTAGGTTCATAGGGTCATATATTAGATTTCATGCTTTCTTAAGTAGATAGGAATATAGTTAGCTTAGTTTTATGATTTTAAAGTTGTGTGCAGAGTTACTTTTCAATTTTCGCTTTCTGTCTAATGCAGTCCATAGTTGTCCTTAGTCTAACATACATTTTAAGGTTTAAATATGTGGTTTTTGTTGTTTGTAGTTGATAGACCATTTTTTTAGTGCTCTTTTATCATGTAAAACTTGTTGGCATATTTAATTTTCTGTTTTCATAAGTTTTAGCTTGATAATTCATATTAAGTTGCATGAAAACGTAATTCTGACAGTTTTGAACACCTTTGCTTGTCTGGCCCATAACGTCCTCCACAGTGATCATATTAAGTTGATTCTTTTTGCATTGGATTCCTTATTCAATTACCTTTAATTTTAACGCAAGAACTTAATTTTTGACTTCTGTGGTGGTTGCAGTTTGGTTTCAAAGTTGGCAGACAGTTTGTGGAGTTGGTTCTTTAATGCATTATGAGGTCTGCATATATCAGATTGTAATTCTTCCATTGTTTTTTACTTTTAGCTTGGTTTTTGTCTTCCTTTTACCTTTTAGAAGGTGTCTAAGTAATTGATTAGTATTTCTAATAGCTAGATTAGTACAGTTTTCTGTACTGTGTACAGTTTCATAAATAATTCTTTTGCTAAAGTGCATAATATAGTTGAATACTCTGCACAAAAAATTGAAAAACAATGCTTGATGAAAGATAAATTGGAACTTACCGAAGTTGTTCAAAACAAGCTTTTCAAACAGTTTCTGATCCATCATATCTTGAGCTAAAATCTGAGAATTCAGCCAAGATAAAACATACGGAGGGTAGCTTGCAAGGGGATAAATAGTGGCCAATAATGGCCCAACTGGAATAGCAGGAATGTTCAAAGCCTGAGCAGGTTCTACCTGTAAGAGAAGGCATGGTCTTAGTTTTTCGGTATCTTACTGACATGGATCAAAACAAATAAAATTTGTCACCACACAATCAGTTTCCTTAAACACTTGCTAGGGGTAAAAGCAACTTAAGAGATGATTTTGAAGGGGTGTAGTCAAGTGATGATGCCAATAGCATAGGAAATATAACACCAATAGCATAGGAAGTATTGAAAAAACTAATGATGGATATAACCCTTATATATTACCTAAGCAGCAGTAGAAAGAAATTTAGAACTTACCATGACCTAGTCTTCATTCCAAATAGAAGGAATGTTGGTGCAAAACATGCAAGAAATATATTACCCTTATCTTAACTATGTAAACTTCAATTCTCATACTATCACTCTCATTTACCAAGACATCTAGGTAACCACAATCTCTCAAAGAAGCATTTTATTTTGCACTAACAGTAGAAGTGTCTTTAACATTTTACTAACTTAGAATCATAATAATATCACATCAATATTAACCTCAACAACTTGTTCTAAACAACCAAATGAAAAAGTGATTGTAAAAGAAAGAATGAGATAAAGAGAAAGTGAGAGGGAACCTAGTGATGGGACCATGAGGCTTGACTTTAACAACTCCTCTTACATTGGCCAAATTCTCAATATCACCCAACGCCTGCCTTGCGAATCTTTCCATCCATTGCTTCGTTCTTCTTCTGCTGTTTTTCTCCCCCTATTACTGCCTCACCTAGAATATCACAACCAAATGACTTGCGGACCACCACACACGATCCCCTCTCATCTATTAGCTGATTTGAAATGGCTCTGCAATGAAATCGCCACTAAGGACAATACATTCATCGATTAAACTACCTGACGCTTGAAGTTTTGATCCCTCATTGTTACACTGCATGCACCACCTCCTCGGCATGTGTGTGGTAGTCCGATTTTACAACAGTAGAGCATTGAAAATGAAATAGTAAATCTACTCAATTACAAACAAGATTTCATTGATCATAGGGATCAAATAATTACAACTAACCTTCTTTCCCTCTATGGTTTCAGGAACATCGCCATTTGCAATCCTTTGGGCAAGCCCTTCAGCAATATAGAAATGACAAAAAGCCTTCACATTAAATACAAAGACTGAGAACAGAAACAGAACCACACTCAACACATCTACAAAAGAAAAAACTCAATATCTGCAAATGTAAAACTCACCACATGAAGAAGCCAATGCCTCCAAAAAATTAATAGTAGCCAATTACTTTAAATCAATGCCATAAAATAATCTAAACTCAGTTTCAACTCATCCTTCTTTTTCCTCCTTTCAATCTCACGCTGGTGAGATACAAACTTTCCCACATGTATCACCTGCGAGATTCGAGCATATGCCCCTCTTTTGCTCGACTTTTAGCAATCTAAGTCGTTTCATTTCAGCAGCAGCTCATTTTGGTGAATTGCAGCACGTACACACTTTTTATATTTGCTTTCTCGAGCCATCCTTCTCATCAATGTTTGAGATGACCTTTCTCTAAGAGAAGCCCTTCTTTGCCTAAGAGCCTTAAGGATAAGCATCTGATTAGCCTCTGCCTGTTGAACACGTGACTCAACTTTTGTTCCAAGCTTCACACATTCATTCTCATAGTGCATTTCAACTACATTTCAACTCACTTGCCAAAATATTGAAACAGAGTTTAGTATTTCGCCTTCCCTCAAATATTCATATTTGATTTCCAATCATATTCTGTATTCTGCTGAATAGATTCATATTATGTACAACTTTGATTTCCAATCAAACAATAGAATGCTTACCTTTGCTCGCGGAATCCCTAGGTTTGATGACGAGATTGATCGATCCTAGGTGAAATGAAACAGATTTGGGAGACGAATCCTAAACTCACCAAAACGAAAATGAATGTGGCGCTTAGTTTTGGATTTGGGAATTTGGGGAAAACGTAAACTGAGTGTGAAACCTTTGGAGGGAAAGGATGAAAAGAGGAGGGTCTAACTGAGTGTGAAACCTTTGGAGGGAAAGGATGAAAAGACGAGGGTCTGAAACCGAAATCTATTACCGGAGGTCATATACCCCTTCAGAATAACTTAAAACCTCTATGATTATTAGCTTTTACATAATTCATCATATTTATCTTAAATAATATTAATTTGTGGAGGGTTTTTATAACCTCCACAAAATAACCTCTACTAATTAACAATTTTTTTTAGTGCTATTGGAGTAACAATTGGAGGAAAGTAGGTCAAAGGTGACTCCTTTTCGTCCTCTTCCATTATTGGATCCAAGTTCATCCTTCCCAACACATAACTCCAAAAATCGAGACAAGGAAACAAATTAGGAGTTAAAAACAACATTTTTTCGAGACCAAATCCAACCAAAAGCAATCTCAAGTGTTTGGTTCACACCCTAAAGCAGGTAAGACAAGACTAGCACTCAAAATCCACCAAAGGAGGGAAGAAACACCTTAAAATTTTCAAAACCATTTGAAGAGCAAAGCAATTATGCTTCGGCCACAACACTCAAAGAAGTTCAAGGAAAGAAAACTTCAAAGACAAAACAAAAATTACCTAAAGACAAGCAAGAAAAGCACATAAACAAGAAGGGTAAAACTTCTAAAGAAAGAAAATCATGTGACAAAACTTGCAAACAAAACTAACACAAGAAAAGAACATAAGAAAATTCTATGGAAAAATACTTGAACATGCAATATCAAGTCTCAAATCATGCATAGTCCAAGGAAGACAAGAACCAAGTTAAAATATGGAACTAATTTATCCATATCACTCAACACTCAAACATGCAAGCTGAACGCATAACACATAGTAAATTTTTCAAACTTTGTTTACCAAGAAGCATAAATGCTCTCAACTTTTGGTCAAAAAAGCATGAAAAATTTTAATCTTCTCAAATCTAGCTCAACAAAGAAGATGGGAAGGTGTTAGGTGTCTTGGTCACTTAGTTCCTTGATTTTTTGGCCGCAAACAATTCCAAGGCACATGTATCAAACAAGACATGGAGATCATGCAATATTCAAATACTTTGAACAATAAGAACAAGAAAACTTTAAATAAACATATGACAATGGACTCAAAATCAAAGCTAAGCACATTTAGAGCATGTTTCAACATGTGAGGACAATTTTTGGCATGGTAGCAACATAGATAGCTCTCAGTTTTGGATTATCAAAGCAACAAATAACATGTTCACAACTTCACAAGGCAATACCAATATATCGAGAATGAGTTCTAGATACTTAAACCTCATGTGAAGTGGGAATATTTTGTGCACACCAACTTGAACCTCCAAAATGCCAAGGGGTCCACCAAAAGAAAAACATAATAGCATCAATGTTAGCACAAGAAAAACACCATATTTTAAACAACCTAGACTCTAGACACCCTATGATGTAGGTTCATTTTTAGTTTTTTGGAAGATGGTGTTTGATACTCTTTAAGAAAACCTAGAGAAGATTCTCATTGGACATTAAGATAGCAAGTTATCTAGATGTTAAGGTTCCCTTTTAGAGGTTATAGAGAATGAAAGTGGTGTTTTGATCAAAGAAACAGACAAAAATGGACATTATAACATTATAGTTGAATCAAAAATAAGCAAAACAAAGAAGCAAATGGAAGCAAAGAAGATGGAAATGATGAAGAGGAAGCATGCCACTCATAGGGGGGACATAAGGTTAACCAACCCTAGAGATAAGTGATGGAGTCTTGTTATGCAAGATAAGACAAAAGAAGAGCCTTTAGTCCCTAGAGAAAGGCCTCATAGTTTTGGTTGAAATAAGATAGTGTATAAACTCAAAATGATCAACCTTTTTATATGCTTATGAGCACCCCTTATATAGATAGTTTTAGGGGCCTTTAGGAAATAAACAAAAGTTCAAAATGGCACCTAAGCAATTACAAAACGCTAGTTTCTAGAAACTAGCGTCAAATGTTGGCACAAACTAATGAGTGGTGGGAAACCATAAGGAGATTCACAACCAAAGACATGGAATGTCTCTACAAAAGCAAAAAATGTTAAAGACAAAGGTGAGACAAAAGGTACAAAGGTACACTTGCTTTATGCTTTTTACTTTAGGTTTTTCTCTCCTCCACCAAAGCTCCATATCATCTTATGCCACATGATCCAAGCCTTCTTAACCTAATTAAACCAACAAAACACATAAACATACATTAGCATGTTGACTTGAGGCAAGTCAACTCTAGTCAACTAGTCAAACCTAGTCAATGGTTAACAAGTCAACTAAGTCAACTTTGGAAAATGAACATAATGAAATTCAAAACAAGGATACAGATGAAGGACTAGAAGTCTCCCCTCAGACATACTCCTTGTGATCCTTATTAGGATAGCCTCCATTGCATCTTGTGTGGTCAAGCCTTCATTAGAATCTCACCTGCGAAAAAATGACGCGGGATGTGACAAAAGACAATACTGCCACTGATGAGTATGATAGTACTATGAAAAAAGATGAAGTTGAACTAGTGATTCAAATGGTTCAATTGAAATAACAAAAAGATCCTTATTAAGACAAATGTCAGTTTCGTAAAATTGTTCAATTAGTCATTTACCTAATGGGAGAATTTTCCTATATATGTTGACTAGTCCTAGATATTGTTACAAACATAATAAAAAATGCCTCAAGATAAAAAAAATATAATACACATATTTTATATGATATATTTAAGAATTAAAATATTTAACTTTTTAGGTAAAATAACTTGATGTGAACATATAGGCTGACCACTACTTGTGTTTCTCATAGGGATTAGTTCGTTCATAATTCATCTAGAATAGGTTTGATAATCATATATTTGTTGTTATTAAACATGGTTACTTATATATGTAAATATGCTTAATTTTATTTCATTAGTTAGTTATTATTAAATACTTCCCTAAATTGAGTCCCAACTTTTGAAAAAGCGTCTTAATTAAGTCCCTTTCAGAAGAAAAAAAATTATTAACGTCGTTAACTTTTTTCATGACTTTTATCACTAAATTTTAATATAAATATCAATACTTAATTTTGTAAATTATTTTAAATATCAATTTTTAATTGAGGCATCTTTTTAAAAGTTGAAACTCATTTGACATCTTTTTAAGAGCGGGTACCAAACTCACACATCCAAAGGAAAGTGGGTACCATTTGACTATTTAAACCTATTATTAGTATAATCTATTACTATTATTATTATTATTGGTATTATTAGTTGTACTTTCTAGAATCCATTATTTAACATAAAAAATCAATATTTAAATAATATTATTTATATTTAATTAATTTATTATAACATAAAAAAGTACCCATGATTAATTATTTAAATTTTGGGTTAAATATGTTTTTAGTCCCTTAACTTTTAGTGAAAATTGGAATTAGTCCCTCTTCGAAACTTTGGACCAATTTAGTCTTCCAACTTTAGAAACACATGAATTTAGTCCTTTTAATCAAATTTTGTTAAATTTATTTAACATTTCAAGGATATTTCATGATAGTATTTGAGTTAACATTGAAGTGAAAATGTATTAAACGATGAAAACAACTTAAATACTATCATGAAATATACTTGAGACGTAAAATAAACTTAACAAAAATTTGCTAAAATGACTAAACTCATGCATTTCTAAATATGAGGGACTAAATTGGTCCAAAGTTTCGAAGAGTGACTAATTTGACTGAAAGTTAGGGGATGAAAAACATATTTAACTCATATTTTTTTATACTATCAAACTCTTTATTTAACCTAGTGAAAACACATATATTTATGCATCACACGCATGTATGTTCACTTTTTTGTGATAGAAATTATAATTTTTATAATTTAATTATAGATAATTTTCATTTATCTTGTAGATGATTTTTATTTGTTTAGTAGATATTTTTTATTTATTTAATTTAGAAAAATAGTTAAATTTAAAAAAAAAGTTAAATTTAAAAAATCAATTACGTTTAAATAAAAAATTATAAATTATTTATTTAAATATAATAATAATTATATTAATTTTGCTTAATTTGTTAATAATAGTAGTCATAGTTTTCACAGGATCACATTGTACAAAATGTCTATATTTTACCTTAACAATGTGCATATATATTTATTTTAATATAATATATAACTCAAAGTTTAATCATATATTTTAACCACATAACAATATTATTTTATTAAAGATCAATAATCAATTACTGTGTCAAATTTATAATTTAAAACAAACAAATTCATATCTATATATTATCTTGTGATCTTATTATTGTTATTATTATTATTATTATTATTGCTATTATTATATTAATATTATTAATTATATTATTGTTATTACTATTATTATTATTACTATTATTATTATTATTATTATTATTATTATTATTATTATTATTATTGTTTTTGTTGTTATTGTTATTACTATTACTATTACTACAATATATTTTTATGATCAATAATTTTGTGACTTTATTTTCAGAAAAAATCATCTAAAGTCATTTGATGACTATTTTCGATTTGTTCACGTGTGATTGTCGATTGACTATTTTGTAAAATGCGACGAAGGATGAGAAGCAGTGGTGGATCTTGGCTAAAATTTTTGGGGGAGCCAAAATAATATACTCAATTTATATATTTAACATTTATGTCACTAATTTAGTGAAAATTAATACGTAATTTAATATAGCTATAATTATAACAGAAAATACATATATCTAAATGATATTGTCATTTGTTGTTTTTAGATTCTAGAACTTATCAAATAATTGAATCATAACTACATTTTTTAGCTATTTTTTGTTTAATGTAAATAATCATATTATCTGCAAAATATTCATTTTTCATTTTACTAATATGCACATATCGATTCAAAAATCATCACAAACTTTCAATTCATCATTGTTATGCTTATGCGATGAGCAACCTTATTGTCTTGTTCTCATCTTCACTTCTTTTTTATCAATTTTAAAAAATAAATTTATTCTTTTATTTTTTTTATCAATATACCTAATTATAAAACAAGTTTAAGACTAAAAAATAATTTATTATAAACTAATCAAACATTGAAGACATAATTAGTAATAAAAATTATGATAATCAAGTTACAATTAAAAACCCTCTATCAAAAATCACATAATACATTATTTGCTCATCTATATTCATAAAGAATGAATTTACAAAAGGGTAATGAGATAAAAAAAAAAACAGGACTAAATATAAAACAAGTATTGCATTGCCAAGTGAGATAAGAGAAATTTTTTTTCCTTTAAGAATAAGAGAAGATATGAAAAAGATGAGGACAAAAATAATGAGTTTTTATTTAACTTTTTTTGTCAGTAACAAAAGAAATCAGGTAAGAGTAAGAGATGAGTATAACACGTGAAAAAACACAAAAAATAATGTGACGAAAAATAAAAATTATCTTAACAATTTTTTTCTTTATTATATTTAATTTTATATTGTACTATTTATTAATATTAAATGTTGTATTTTATAAAAGAAATAAAAAAATACCTAATTTAATTTTTATTAATTTTCAGTGTATTACTATTGATTTAAAATATACACATAATTTAAAAAATTTTAAAATATATATAATCTTAAAATTTTAAAATATATAAAACTTAAAAAAAGTTAAAAAGTTGGGGGGGCCGTGGCCCCCACCCGCTCCTTCGTGGCTCCACTGGTGAGGAGCGCACCTTGAACTTGATTTAACTGATCCAATAATAAATAAAGGAAATCTTTCAACTCGCTCATATTGACATCAAGGTTGATATCACTTTCTAATGATTTGAAGATGAATTGCATTGGTCAACTTCAACTTCGTCCAGATAAATTTCAAATTCACTATCATCGAATTCAATAGTAGACTCTTGTAACACGACCTCATACATAGTTTGCTCGATCTCTTCTACGATTTATGTAAAACCCATTTTATTTCTATTCTCTTTTTTTGTCCTAAGTCGTAAAGGCTTGTATTAAGCAGATGGGCCTAATGGCTGGCCCATGGGGTGCCAAGGCCCCTAAAGCAGCCAAGACTCCCATTCTGCTCTCACTTTACCAAATCAAGCCTTGACTCCTTCTTCTTACAAAACAAAAGCTCTGCTAGGGTTTAGGGCTCCGTCATCTTCAAGCTAGCTCAAAGCCGCTTTCTACTCCATGTAAGTCTCCGTTATTCCTCTTCGTGTTTTCCAGTTAGGGTTTCATAGTAACCCATCTCGTGTTCCTGCTCCTTTATTCTTTCAGCTCCTCCGTTCATTCCTTGAGCTACTGTGCTTTCCACGCTTGGCTGCCAAAGCCCCTTTTAACCCCTTTCCAGGTAAGGGAAGTTAGGGTTTGTGTCTTAAGCTTTATTGATGAGTTATTATGGCCATTTTCGTGATATGGAATGTATGATTAAAGTTTTGGTGCTGTGAATATGTATTGTATGTCGATGTGAGTAAAATGCTTGGTCTATGCGTGCGTGAACAGTGGAGGGTCCTGCATATCTCGTCCAAGCGACCTATCTCGCCTAAGCGAGATTAGCAGTACTCGCCCATTTCTGCCTGCGCGAGCTGTCGCTCAGGCGATGAGCTCCAGCTTTGAGTGAGAGCACGTCTCGCTCAGGCGAGGAGGTCTCGCCTAAGCGAGAGTGTGTGACAGCGCCACTGTTCCTCTTTTCGAGCCCTCGCCTAGGCAAAGGGGGCTCGCCTGAACGAGAGACCCTCTCGCCTGAGCGAGACTCCTCTGCCTGAGCGAGAGGCTGGGCGAGAATGCACCAAGTTCTGTTTCCTTTGCTGATTCTTGTGTGATTAATATATTTTGGATGATTTGATCTACTTAAAGCGTGGGATGCATGATGTGTATGTATGAGACTGGTTTATTGATTCATTATGATGGGATGTTTATAGAGTTGATATGAAATGTGGAGGGATTCATGGAACATGAATGGTGATCCTTGGCATGGTATTGGCATGATGTACGATTCTATTTTTTTATGGCTTTGGGGAGGTTGAGCTATGGTTGATTAAATATGAGATACGAATGAGGGGTGGTTACAAAGATTGACATGATATTGACATGTGTGGTGAATATTTCATGATTAATTGAATATGTATAGTATGTGGGCAGTGCGTAAATCCTTGGGATCTCTAGGTGGGAATTGATTCATTGTAACACTTGTAACACATAGCTCGGGGGTGAGCAGAGGTATCCACCATAAGTGCAAGCATCTGTTGAATCCGACCAGACTATATGTATTCGGATGAGTCGAGTCAGAGTCTAGTGTATTGTTTGAAAAGTTAGAACATGTTTGGATGATATATCAAATGCTTGGATTATGTAGTAGCTTGTGACTACTTGATGAACTGTTTTACTCTAGCTTACCCTGTTTGTTTGTCTGGTTGTCTTGTATGTGGCTCTTCTCTTTTGCGATGATCATCAATTTATTGATGGGAGTAGATGTGAGAGGTTTTCGTGGTCAACAGGGGAACGGTGACTCCGCTGCTTAGCCATCTGGGCTGGATTCTCTTCTCTGGGTTTCCTTTTAGGGCCACGACCCATGTATTTGGTTATTCTTAAGATTCCCAATCTTCTTATTGTTGAATATTTGAATACTTGGATTATATGGAGTTGTGTTTAAACTCCAAGACTGCATTTATGTATTATCTTGTGTAACGCTTCCTTTAATTATGGTTATTGTTTAAATAGGGTGTTATAATTTATTATATGACTCATCGTTGAGAATATTTACTTGAGATATTATAAATATTTTATATTCTTTTACATTTTGTGTTATATATATATATATATATATATATATATATATATATATATATATATAATATGAATAAAACAAAATAACAATTTTTCCCCCGTAACGTATCTCTCATGTTTTCATAATCCCTACAAATTTTCAACACACATAATATTTCATACTATAATTATATGACTCATAATATTCCCTATTGTAATTTTAAGACTCTTAAAAAATCTTGTAAAATCGCTTCCCAATTAAATCCACATCAAACTCCCCATATCAATATGTGGACATAAGCGAATGTCTAATGTATTATTATTATTATTATTATTATTATTATTATTATTATTATTATTATTATTATTATTATTATTATTATTATTATTATCATCATCATCAAAGATAAATAATGTTTTTTCTTAAAGTCAACTTTATCTATTGTATTTAAGAGATTATATTGCATAATATATCTACATTTTACTCTAAAATCAATTTGTGCATACACATCTCATTTTAATATAATATATAATTCAAAAGTTTATTTGTAAATTTTAATCATATAATAATATTGTTTTAATTAACATCTATAATTAATTATTGTGCCAATTTTACAATTTAAAACAAATTCACATCCAAATATTATTTTTTTATTCTTATTATTATTTATATTATTAGTAGTATAATCTATTACCATGAATAGTATTGATATTATTAATTATAGTTTCTATTATCCATTATATTAATTTAAAGAAATCAAAATTAAAATCATAATATTTATTTTCAATTAATTTATTATAAATATATACTCATAATTAATTATTTAATATTTTATATTATCTAATTATGTATTTAAATATTATATTTATAAGTATGTATAATTATAACATTTAAATATAATTATATAAATAAGTTATCTTTTAAATATAATCATAACTAATTAATTTTCTAAGACTAGCTTTGTTTATTTTTAATTTAAAATTAAAAATAATTTATCATAATTTAATAAAAATTTGAGAGTTACTATTAAGAAAATGTATAATAATCGAGTCACATGTAAAAATTGATTATGAAAAAATACATACTACATTACTTTCCTTTTTCTATGTTCATAAAAAATAATATATAAAAAACTTTTACAATAAAAATAACGCTAATTGTTAAAGAAATATTTTAATATTTAGTGAGACGAGACTTACCTTTTTCTTAAGAAAGGAAGATAATAAATGAAAATTTAAAAATAAAGATAATGAATTTCTAACTTCTTTTTTTCATAAGAAAAAAAAAAGAAAACAAAGGAAGGACAATAAATAATTACAATTTATGGAAAACTCAAAAGTATAATATAAATGAAAATAAAAAATATCTTAACAGAATATTTTTATTCTTAATTATATTTAATCATATTTGATTATTTATCAATATTAAATATTGTACTTTATAAAAAAATAAAAAGAGACATAGTCTAATTTCCATTCATTTTCAATATATACTACGTATAATTTAAAATTTTTTAAAAAGAATTTGAAAATTCCTAAATTGATTTCATATAAAATCTATGTCTTGAACTATATTGATTTCATATAAAAGTGGACACAAAAAGCTTTACAAAAAAAGTAATAATTTATGAAAAAACAATTACCAATTTATTGTTTTATCCACGAATTGTTCAACCAAAAATAACCTCTTCCCGATTGACTCCCTCCAATTAAGTTTCTGAAATAGTATTGATATTATTAGTTACACTTTTATGATCGATTACATTAATTTAAAGAAATAAATATTAAAATCATAATATTTTTTTTCAATTAATTTAATATAAATATACACTCATAATTAATTATTTAATTTTTTTATATTATCTAACTTTGTATTGAAATATTATATTTATAATTATACACTCAAATATAATCATATAAATAAAATAATTTTTAAATATAATCGTAACTAATTAATTTTCTGAGACTAGTTTATTTTAAGTTTAAGATTAAAAATAATTTATCACAATTTAATAAAATATTAAGAATTATTAAAATGAAAAAATACATCATACATTAATTTTTTCTGTGTTCGTAAAAAATAAATATAAAAGAACTCATAAAATAAAAATTAATATTAACAGTTAAATAAATATTTTAATGTTTAGTGAGATGAGATAGTTATTCTTTTTCTTTAATAATAAAAAAGGACAAATGAAATATGAAAGAAAAAAGTAATAAATTTTTAACTTCCTTTTCTTCTTCATAAAAAACAAAAAAAAAGATTAATTAGTATAATTTGTAAAAAACTAAAAAAAATTCGAAAAAAAATATATAATTTAATAAATATTTTTTATTTTTTATTATATTTTATTATTTATTATTTATTAACATTAAATATTATATTTAAAAAATATCTAATTTAATTTTCATTAATATTTGATATATAGTACATAATATTTAAAAAATCTTAAAAAGTTTTGAAAATTTCAAATATATATATATATATATATATATATATATATATATATATATATATATATATATATATATATATATATATATGTCTTGAAGTAAATTGATTTGATATGCAAATGGACACAAAAAGCTTTACAAAACAAGTAATAATTTATCCATGAATTAACAATTTTCTTGTTTTATCCATGAATTGTTGAACAAAAAATAACCTCTTCCTCGATTGTGAAAGGTTAGCGTGAAATAAGGTCTAAAAACTGAATCTCTTCCATCCTTTATTTTCTCCTAACCACACAAAAATATTTTTCTGAGTTATCTCCCTAAAACTTCTCTGAACCATCGAAACTCTCTTTAAATAACCCTCTCATGCAAACTCAATACTCATTCTTACTCGCAGCAGTTTTTCTCTACCTCCTCTGATAGAGAAGAGCAACTGCTCTTACACAATAAGAATCCTCCTACGCAACAACAAATAATACCTTAAAATCCTCAAAAACACAAACCCAAAAATGGCTCGTCAACTTGTTGTTCTTGCCCTTGTTTTTGTCGCCCTAAGTGGCATTGCCATGGCTGAAGAGTCCCCATCTGCATCTCCAGAATCATCTACCTCACCAACATCATCTCCAAAATCATCTCCTTCACCAACATCATCTCCAAAATCATCTCCTTCACCAAAATCTTCTTCATCATCATCATCATCACCATCACCATCTTCATCAGCACCAGAATCATCTTCTTCTTCATCAGCACCAGAATCATCTTCTTCTTCTTCATCAGCACCAGAATCATCTTCCTCATCAACACCAGAATCATCTCCATCATCAGCACCATCTTCTTCACCAAAATCATCTTCATCACCAGCATCATCTCCATCTTCATCACCAAAATCATCTCCTGCCCCATCAACCGCCTCTCCGCTCTCATCTCCTCCTTCACCTTCTCCATCCTCCGATGAGACCGAAGTCGCAACCCCACCAGCTCCAGGCAGCAACCCCATTGAGCTCTATGCACCTGAACCCGAACCCTTTGACGCCTACTCGCCTGAGGCCGACCCCGCCGACATTGCCAATGGTGCCGCCGCACGTCAAATCTCTGCCGCCGTCCTTGCCGCCGTTGCTGCTGCTGGCTTCTTTGCCTTCTAAGCTACTTTCCTAGTTGGGTTTGCACTTTATAACTTGTGGGGTATCCAACAATGGGCATGGTTCTATATCTTCATTCATTAGCTTATGTTCAATCATTGGAATAGTGCAGATGGTTGGTACTCAAGAACATCAAAGTTTTATTTACGCCTTCAATGACATTTCTATGAGCCATTTTTTTTAATATCAATGTTTCAATATTTTGCCTTTATCTTTTCCTTTAATCTTTCAATTTATTACGCCACCAATTTATAATTTTCACGCACGGTAACTTTATATTCATAACACTAAACAATGATTATGTTAAGCTACAAAGCATGCAAGCCTTAGGAAGCTAGGGTTACAAAAAGTACTCAATTTTTTTTATCTGTGAAATTATTTTGACAGTTTCTTCTCATAATATTCGGTACTGCTTTGCGTATTAAATTCAATAGACACACAAAGGAATTGTTTAAAAATAAATAATTAACTTTTTAATGATTAATATATGATAAATCTCATATATCTAGCATATTCCGAAGTATGTGTCTTGCCGATCAACATTTACTTTCTTTAATAGGTACACTATTCATCGGCACTCATTTAAATATATATCATCCACACTTATTTAAATCCGCATCCTATCTAAATTTCTTTTTAGAAAGAAAAAATTATATCATTCTCGGACGACTATTTATCTCCAAGTGATAACGTAATAATGCATATTTATTATATGATTCTTGTTGAAAATATTTACTTAATATATTTTTTATTTAAATTAATTTTTAGGAAATATTTTTGTTTTAAAAATATCTTTTAATTTTAGAAATTAATTATTATTTTAAAATTAAAAAATATCGTATAGTTTATACTCTTATACATCTTGTCATATATATATATATAT
>Ga0214544_1002087_pt1 | contig 42105 bp, 83 predicted proteins | sample CNSS3metaG_FD_160074 | JGI IMG/M metagenome (GOLD analysis project Ga0214544, IMG submission 160074) | Root nodule microbial communities from cowpea collected in UCLA plant growth center, Los Angeles, California, USA - CNSS3 | ecosystem: Host-associated > Plants > Roots > Nodule | place: USA...
GCTGACTGAGCACGACATGACCAAGATGCAGGCCGTGGATGCTATTGACGATCTCGTGCGCGCGGCTATCGCGCAGACCACGGGTCTCAGCTTCAATGGCTAAATCTGATCTCTGGCGCATCGTCATAGGGCTGATTTTTATGATCATCCTTTCCGGCGCCATCGGCATCTTGTCCGAGATGTTCCATGGCAAATAACCATTCTCACATTTTCCATGAACGAAAGGCTGACCGATGACAAAATGGGCCACGATCGTCTATGGGCGCAACCACCTGAAATGGAGCCGGGCATGAAATCGACGCCTGAGATGCGAGCGCGAATCCTCGAGCTGATGACCGACCCCATCGACGACTATGATCGGGCGGTCGAGTGCGTCCTGCGCGACCTCGAAAGCTTTCTCGCAGAGGTCGAGATGCGCAAAGCCATCAGCGCTTGGCTGGGGTGTCCTGCCGAAAAGCGCCCGACGCCGCAGGCTCTGGGCCAGCGGGTTGCCGACATCGCGTCCGCACACATTCACGAGGGGCTTACCGCTGCGGAAAATCGTGAGCGCTAAATACGGCGTGGCGTTGAAAACACTCGTTGATGTCAGTCAGTTTTGTTGTTCGGATTCCTAGCATCTCTGGTAGAATTAGAGAATGACCAAAGCCCTCCCCTTCACCGAACTTTCGCTGGCTCGCGCCATCCGCGGCGTCGAGAAGGCCGGCCGTTTCGTGGTGGGGGTGAGACCAGATGGGACCCTGATCGTCGGGGACAAGCCAGTGAATGTGGCTTCCATGGTTCCCCAGGTTGAGCAAGATACCCCCGCCTCCAAATGGGAGGATCAGCGGGGATGACCACCATGGAAACCGAGCTGCCGTATCTGAGCCGCGAGCGCAACCGCCACGGCACGGAATGCATCTACGTCCGGCGCAACGGCAAGCGCATCAGGATCAAGGCGAAGGAAGGCTCGGTTGAGTTCGCTCGCGAATACAGCGCGGCCGTGGACAAGCTTGGGCCTTCGCCGACGCAGCGGCCGGAAGGGCCGACGCCGCATGCCAAGGGCACGTTCGGATGGCTGGGCGCGCTCTACTTCAAATCCAAGGGGGACTTCCTCAGCCTTGCGAAGGAGAGCCAGCGCGCTCGCCGAAATGACCTTGAGGAATGCTTCCGCTTCCCGCTGAGCGAGGAAGACCCGGACCCCATGGGCAACTGCCCGCTGAAGTATTTCTCGGCGCAAAAGGCCAAGCGGCTGATCGAGGCCAAGACCGGCGACGGCGCCATGACGAACCGGCGCAAGCATCTGTCCGCGCTCTGCGCATGGGGCGTCGAGAACAACCACCTGCCGAGCAACCCCGTCCGCGACATCAAGGCCGGAACGGCTAACAACGTCGAGGGCGGCGGCTACTACACCTGGCAGATCCCCGACGTGCAGCAGTTCCTCGCGTATCACAGCGGGGATTCGCTCAGGGCGCGCAAGGCGCGGCTGGCGATGAGCCTGCTTCTGTTCTCAGGTGCGCGCCGGCAGGACATGGTGACGCTCGGCAAGCAGAACATACGCGGCGGCGAGTGGATCAGGTACGTTCCCAAGAAGACCCTCCACAAGCGCCGGACGGTCTCGCAGAAGCCGCTTCTGGCCGTGCTCAAGAAGGTGATCGACGAGAGCCCGTGCGGCGCGATGACTTTCCTGGAGACGGCGCAGGGCAAGCCGTTCACGCCGGCCGGTTTCGGAAACTGGTTCCGGGATCGCTGTGACGAGGCCGGGCTGCCGCAGTGCTCGGCCCATGGGCTCAAGAAGGCCGGCGCCACGATCGCCGCGGAGAACGGCGCCACGACGCGCCAGCTCATGGCGATGTTCGACTGGGACACTGTTCGGATGGCGGAGGTCTACACCCGCGCCGCAGAGCAAAAGCGGCTGGCCGGCGAGGCCATGTTCCTGATCTCGCTGGACCGGATCGCGAACGAAGACTGTCGCACCGACGAGCCCGGTGCTGTCGCACCTATCAAAAACGTGAGGTAGATCAGATGGATACTGAAACCGTGGCAGGAGTGGCAGGGCAACCACAGCCCAATGTTGCCAATGGGTGCGACAGCATCGCGGCCGAGAAAGGACCCTCGGAAACCGCTGGAAACCCGAGCGAGTGTCGCACCTCTGACACCCTCAACACCAACTACAACGCCGACCCGACCTGCTTCCTGCCGCCGAACCCTGAGGCGGTCTACCAAGCCGACTGCGCCTTGCGGCGGACGGAGGACGAGGCCCACCGCATGAAGCTGGCGGTCTTGATGTCCTGCCAGAAGAACGGGGTGCGCGCCGGCTTCCTTGAGCGACAGATCGGCATCGTCAAGTCTCACAAGGTCCGGGTGGCCGCCAAGACGGAGGTGGCGCTGTGAAGGACCACCACATTGAACAAGCTATCGAAGGGCTGATCGCGATCTCCGATTCGAACTTCCCGTCAGATACGGACATCGTTCTTTCAACGACAGGGCGGAACTCGGCGTCCATCAAAATACCTTCCTTGGCGCTGCGAGGACTGCTCGCCCTGGCGAAACAAGCAAAGGAGGCGCGGCTTCTAGCCACGTCGCCTCTTCCCGCCCCTCCCGTCGAGGCCAAGAGCGAGGTGGGGGGATGACCAACGGGCTTCGCAATCACCCCGGCCCGACCCGCATCAGGAGCTACGAGGACGAGCAGAGATCGCAGCGATGGCACCGCAATGTCGGGGTGGTCATCCTGACTATCTGGGGCCTCGGCGTTCTCTGCGCCCTCATATGGGCGATCAGCGAGGCGGTCGAGCACTTCACATCCTAACATCACGCTAACCGGATGAACGGAGAGCCAGATGGCCCAAGATACCTACGTCAAAAACGGACTCGCGATCATCAATCCCTACGGCGGGGTGTGGACTGACGAAGTGTTTCAGACGCCGGAGGACGCCTTACGATACCTCAACAACTTTTGGCAGGGGAAGAATGATCGGCTCAAGGAATACAAGTTGGCGGTGGCAACGCTGACCATCACTCTCGATCGAAAGCCGGGAGAGCCCACGTATGTGGCCCTGCCAGACCCAGGCGCCCGCACATGAAAGTTGAGGAAGTCCCCGGCTGGCTGTGCACGGCTACCGGGCGTCGGTCGGACGACGAAACATTCTGATCCGACAGAGGCGGCGAGATTCTGCCAAGGCAGAAAGCAACCGTCGCAGCGGGTGGAAGCCCCGCACATGGAATGGGAGCGAAGCAATGAATGAGATAACCCGAGAGGCCGTGCTTGCTGCCATCATCAAGGGGCAGCGATGTGGCATCGGCGACACCGGCCCAGACGGCAAGCACAGGATGATTGCCTGCAACGATGAGAGCCTGAAGGGCGACAGGAACTACTATTTTGAGGAGTGCGATTGCAGCAAGGCGGCCGACGCTGTGATGGCGCTTCTCAGCCACTCGCACATATAGGAGATGAGACAACCCGGTGCCGACAGCAGAGCATGAGCAGGAGGTTCAATCCCTCCCGCAACAAGGCCGAACAGGAGGTTTGACTCCTCCGACCGGGGCCACTTGTAACAATACGTGATTACGCGGCACTTGCGTATACGCAAAAACCGCGTATATTAGGGTCATCAACAACGGAGCAAGCAAATGACCCGCAACGAACAGATCGCCCTCTACACCGAAGCCTTCCGCGCCTCCCGCAAGGTTGATTTCCAGCGCAATCGCGCTCACCTCGCCTGCATGATGGACCGCTTCGTTCGCGGCGACGACTTCGATGGCCTGCTCGGCCGCCTTCAGGCCAAGGCAGACGCAGCCTGGGCAAAGGCGAAGGCCGCCACCCTCGACCACGAAATCATCCTCGAAGCCGCAAAGGTGGGGGCATGACCCCCACCCAATATAAGGCCGCCATCAAAGCCCTCGGCCTCTCGCAAGAGAGAGCCGGGGATTGGCTGGGGATCGGACGGCGGACATCTCAAGGATACGCCCTCGGCGAAAGCCCTGTGCCTGAGCCCGTCGCCAAGCTCCTGCGCCTGTGTGTGAAATTGAAGCTCAATCCGGAGGATGTGAAATGACCTATCGCGTAGTTGTTGATGGGACCGACAAGGGCGAGGTTTTCAAGCGTGCTGGTCGCTGGTTCTGGCGCCGCGGCCCTGTGTCTGTCGAGCCATTCGCCCGCGGCGCGCGCCTCGATGATGTCGCCAGATGGGCGCGCAAATGTTGCAACGGCACAACGGCAGCGATCAGGAAGCCGGGAAGCGCCAGATCCTACGGATGGGATTTGGATCAAACAGCCTGAAGCACATTGGAAGGGTTGGAGAATGAGAATAAGGGTCGCAGAGCAAACAGGACATCCAGTCCCGCAATTCGTCGTGTACGCTGACGACGAAACGGAGCGGGCCATCCTGGGCGCCTTCACAAACTACAAGCAGAACTCAAAGCAGCCTGTTCAATTCTGGCTGCACGGTAGCACCTATAGCTGCGACGTAAGCGGCGTTACATCATTCAATTTTGGGTACATCTACGAACAGAAGCCACCTAGCCTCCGGGAGCGGATTAGGCGTTGGTGGCTATGTCTTCGCACATGACAAGAAAGGGAATTCCTATGTGGATTGTCGTCAATATTGGCTGCATCGAATGCGGCGTGAGCAGCAACATCGTTGGCGTCTTCTCGTCCAAGGAAAAGGCCCAAGAGATCGCCGACAAGTGCGATGGCGAGTTTAGCTGGCGCGAGGGCGGCCAAAATAGCTTTGAGGTGTTCGAGATGCCTGAGCCGGAGACCATCGCGGAAGAGTACCGCGAGAAGCTTTTGGCGCCAGCCCCTCACACATGAAAGAGGATGAAGAATGACCAAAGCTGAATTGGCAGAGGAAAACGAGAGGCTACGGGAAGCCCTTCGGCTCGCTAAGAAGGATTTGCTTACGGCTATGCGGCATATAGAGCGCGAGCTGACTTACATCCCGCCGCACTCGAATGGAGAGCGAAGCGATGGCTGACCCGCGGCAGCAGTATTGCGGGTGGGAAGCCCGCGCCTATGGGCCGCATCGCTACGCGATCGTACCGCGCCAGAACATGTTCTATTGGCGGTTGGGCGGTATGGCGTGGTTCAAGTTTCTGCGGAAGGATGGGACGAAGAGAGTCCGGCTTGTTTTCGATCCTCCGATGTCGAAGCCAGTCAGGCGTTCATGAGGAGGAGTCGCAGATGACGTTTTTCATCATGGTTCTTGGCATTGTAGCCATCGTCTACATTCTCTGCCCGCCGCACGGCTGGTAGACTCACATGAGCAGGATACGTAGATGAGCGTCAAGGAACTGATCTTGGACGGCGGCGAACGGCTCGATGGTAGCGCCAGGAAGCTGCGCCTGAACGACACTCCGGACGGCACCTGCGTCACGGTGAGTGTTCCAGATCAGCGCGGCATTGTTGCCGTTCTCGACCGAAGGCAAATGCATATGCTCATGCTATACCTGCAAGAGCGAATTGAACGACGTTCTTAAATAGAATTGGAGAGCCTGATGAGGGGAACGATGATTGTCTACGCCCATCCCGAGAAGCTTCGGCTCCTATCCGAGAACGGGCGGTTTGCCGCCACCAGGACCGGACCGCTTGAGCGCCTGTATGCAGCGTGGCTTGTTTTCACAGGAAGGGCCGACGCCTTATACTGGCCGAGTTCATGGCCTCGTTTCTAAGCCAAATACGAGGAAGTGATGAGCGAGCACGATATTATGGTTCTCAGGATGATGTTAGGGACGATCATCTCTGGCGTCAGCCTTATCTTTTTTGCCTGTGGCGCAGGCATGATTTACCGCAATTGGGGTTGGTGGAATCTATAGGCTTTCTCACCCCCTGAGGATACGAGGACATGATAGATTGGAAGCCTATCGAGACTGCCCCAGAAAATGAGATGGTTCTGATCTGGGCAGATAAGCTCAACCGCGGATTGCCATCAGCGGAGGTCGTCATGATCTTCAAGCACGGAGACGGTCCCGCCGCGTGGTCCTATTGGACCAACGGAGGCCCTAACGCTGGCGACGATTTATGGTTCGAAGTGCCGCCTTCGCATTGGGCACCACTAAATCCACCCTGAGGGAGTGGGCGATTAACCAAAGGTTGTACTTGAAATTATCCGTGAACTGAGTTCCGATACAACGTTTTGATTAATTGAAGGAACATTTTCGATGTCTTTTTATATTTGGCTCGCGTGCGCTTTTTTCGCAGGTTCCGTGACGAGCATTACGCTGCTCTTTATCGTCGCCGTTTGGTCTTCTATGTACTCACCCCCTGTTAAGCCAGCCGATGCGCTGACCGACGGCCCATGAGGGCGACGGGAATCGGCTAAGAAATCGTCGCCGTCAATTTCGGCGCGATGCCAGGATTACCGCTTGCGTCGGTCCCTCGAATGTAAAAGTTAATCGTGCCGGCCGAGAGCGCGCCAACGGTCACCAGGCTGGTCCCGCTGACCGCAAGCTTTGTCGTACCGAGCACAGAGTAGCCGCCAGCGGCGCCGCTTAGCGTGGCCACCACGGTTCCGTTTGGCGTCGAGGCCGGGATTGCACCGCCCGTGAAGCTTCCACCCCAAGTCAACACAGGGACCGGAGGCGCTGCCGGAAAGATGCCTGTCGTGTTCGATGACGGCGCCAGGATCTCCACGCTGCGGATGGTGATGGATGGGCTCCCGATCGACCCCGCAGGGTACGACTCCCACGACAACCCGACTGCCATGTTCAGGATCACATGATGAAGGTCCGTCGCGTCCGCCCCGGCCGGCACGGGGTTCTTATACGTGAGAGCACCATTGGTGAACATCCAGATATAGTCTGACTGATGAACCACCAGCGTTTCAATCTCTGCACCACCCGCCAGGACCGTTCCGGTGTCGTAGTTGCCACCGGCATCGATCATGCTTGTTCCGTTGTGGATGTGGGTGTGCTGAGAAGACGTGTTATTGTTGTAGTTGGAACCGAAACGCTCGAAATCGTCCACCTCATAGTGTGGTTTAGATAAATCACCATTATAGCGGTCGCCGAGTCCCCACACGGCAGGGAAGTCATACGCCCCGGCGGAATTGAGCGTAAAACGCACGCGGCGCGCATACGGAACGCCGATCTTCATGCTCTGCGTTGTCGAGACTAGCGACGACAGGAACGGCGCCTGCCCGGCCACCTGGTTCAGCGAGGCTCTAACAAGCGGGTATTGATCCGAGCCCTTGAGCACCAATCCGCTTGCGGTGATGTCGATCATTCCAAGCGGAGGAAATGTCGGGTCGATGGCCTGCCAGTTGTAGTTCGGGTTGATGAATGCACCATAGCCGAAATCGCCGTAGGCGTTCTGCGAGGTCATGTAGTGCAGACCGTTCGGCGCCCAAGTACCTTTTGCTGAGGGGTCGTTATAGCCGGTCGTATTGCCGCTATAGTACCCCCCGGTTCGCAGTGACAAGCTCGCGAAATTGTCCTGCCACTTCGTCACCCAGCCATCGATCAGACTAGCACTATCATGCTCAATCGGATCGCGCTGCGTAAAGATAGGAGATATGCGACACTGTCCGGGGTACGTTAAGCCACAGAATGATCCTGACGGCGCATTCCAATTCGACACCATGACGCAGTTCGGATGCGAATAGAGCGACGCGTCAGCCGTTGGCCGGCTTATGATTATGAACCAATTGGGATCAAACGCACCATTCTGAAGGTTCTGGACTCTCGGATTAGGGAGGACGGTATCCCGCTTCCAAACACTATTCGCGAAATAAGCCCCAACGACCGAGTCAGCTCTCGCAGCCGTTTCAGTCGCAAACCGTAAAACATAATCGATCACGGAGACAGCGCTTGCAAAGCGGCGTTCGAGAGCGTGGTGCTACCCAGGACAAGCCGCTGGATGGCTCCGCTCCACGGCCTCGCGAGATCGGCGCGATTACCAAGATTGGTCGTGCCCGATGTGAAAGCAGCCGGCGTTCCAGAGACAACGGTACCCTGATTGAGCGATATCGCCATGGCTAACGCGCTCCATGTGCCTGACATCTGCAATGTCGTGCCGGCGGTATAGGCGTTTGCCGTCGTCACCGCATTGGCAGAATTCCGGTTCATGGCCCCCCGATTGGTTGCCGATCCGGAAATCTGGAATTGCGCCGCGCCTGAGTTGGTGTCGAGAAGGCGTGAAAGAATGTTGACGACTTGGTTCGGGCTGCTTGCCCGCATGGAAGCCCAGCCCGCCGTCTGGTTCACCCAAAGATTGTTCAGGGTGGTCCCGAGCGTAATGTTGTCAGCGGCTCGCGTGGCGGACACGCCAGCGGTAATGATCAGTGGTGTTCCAAACGTTCCCGACTCCAGTTGGAAGGCATTCAGAGAGCCCGTAACGGTGACAGTAATCGTTCCAGTGGCTGTACAGTTGATCGTGACCGGAGTGCCATTCGTTGCAGTTCCGGCACCCGTAATGGTCGCCGTACCCGCCGCGATTGCGGCTGAACCGCTGCCGTTTACCCAAAGGGTGTAATTGCCGGTTGCGGAAAGCGTGACGGTCTGAGTGGCAGGCACTGTCGAGTTCAGAAGAAGGTTCGTTGCGGCGCCATAGATGTTGAGGCCACCGGAGTTCAACGCCAGGGCGTCACTTCCGAACGTGTTGTAAGCCGCCCCGGAGGCAGAGGTCCAAAGAAGGTCCGTCTCGTTCGATGCCCGCGAAATCGCGATGAGGGTGGAAATTGACACCACACCAAGCCCGCTGACCCACGCCCTGTTGTTGGCGAAGTCCACATCAGCGCTGGCGCCGGACATAACCCATGCTGGCGTGCTGGCTGCCGCTCTCCCAAGGTGTGCGGCACCCTGTTTGCCGGTGCCTCGGCCCATCGAGCCCGGTTTTCCAAAAGCCATTGGATGGGCCTCCTTACGGGGCGGCGATGACAGAGATCGTGGCGCCGGGCTGAACGCCGAAGTATTCAGGCCCGAGCGCGGGCAGCAGGATCGCCGAAGTCGTCGCCGCGGTGCCATCACCCCTCACAGCACACTGCACCTCGCAGACCACGCGGATGTAGCGGGTCTGGCCACCGAATGCGGCGGACGTCTTGGCCGTACCGTCCGTGAGGTCAAGCGTCGACTGAAGGACAAGCGCTGGCAGCGGAGCCATTTGGCCAGCAGAGCCGCCGCTTGATGTTGCGGTCATGGCTCCGAACTCGGAAATCCAGACACGGGACGCGGCCAAAGACGGTGAAGCGGACAGCACAAAGAGTGCAGCCGCAAGAACGATCTTGCGAAGCATTGGTAGTCTCCAGTGGTGGGGTAACTCAGACTTTACAGGTCCGGCGGATTTGCCAGATTTGACGGATCGAAAGGCCCTGCTCTACAGCGAAAGCAATGGCGGCGACTTTGCCTCGTTCTGCGATGAGGCGGCGCACGTCCTCGCAGGTATATTGCTGCTGAGGCGCTGGCGTTGCCGGCCATGCCGGGCGGGTCATGAGGATGATCAGGGCGGCGCAGAGAAAGAATATCGCCACAACGGTCAGCACAAGGAACGCAGTAGCGCGTCGCTGTAGCGGCATCAGCTCGGCTTCCCCTTCAGCAGTTCGCGGATATCGTCTCTGATCTCGCTGACCGCGCTCTTGAAGTCGGCAGAAAGCCGCTCGATCGCGCGTTCGAAATCCGGAATCTTCACGTAGTTGTCGCGACCGTAGATCTCGACCTCGCGAAGCTTGTTCTCCACGGACGCGATTTTTTCCCGCATGGCGTGGCCGACCTCTCCGAAGTTGTGATCTTGGGTCTTCTGATCAGCTTCGAAGCGCTTTTCTAGATCGGTAATTTTATCAACGATCGAATCGCGCTCTTTCTTGATCTCTTCCCGAACGCCCGCGCGCATCTGCTCGACAGCGCGTCCGATCTTGAAGGCTCCCAAAATCCAAGTGCTCAGAAACCCAAAGGCGCCCAGCCCAATCGTCACCCATTGGTAAACCGTCATCCTGTCCCAGCTCCTAGCCGTCCGCCGCCGCTAGGAAGATTCCCAGCATGTTAACCTTTCCGAGCTAGGGTCCGTCCCAGCCTGTGCTATGGTTGCCGCCACAGCGCGGGTTAGAGCCGTCGCGACGTTTGCCGACGCCGCGGCGGCTTGCTTCATGCTTTCGGAAGACAGAGCTGACGATAAGTCAGCTCGTTCGCGAGCAGCCGCCTCTTCACGCCCGGCGACGCCACAATGGTTCCGTCGCCCTTCTGTAGAACCACCTGATTGTAGACCTGGCAGAAGCTATCGATCTGCTGAGGCGTGCAGCTACTTGGGTTCAAGGCCACGAAGCTCAGCATCAACGTCGTCATCAGAAAGCGCATTCACCCGCTCCAATATGGCTTTGCCGGCGGAGGTTTTCTTCAGGATCTCCGCAGACTGCTCCGCGATCGCCTTGTCATAGCCTTCGGAAACCAGCTCGCGCTCGCGAGCCCAAGTCATGATTGAGTTCACGAGTTTGAGGAGCGCGAGCGCGAGAGACAGCCAGCTCATTTCGTGACGTTACCCGGCGTGGCATTCACCAGCGACGCGGGCGCCGAAGGCTCAAGCTTGATCGAACTCACTTCCGGAAGAGCCGCCGCAGACGAGACGATGGCGGCCGGCGTCTTGTTGAAGAAGCCCCAGATGATGCCGCCGATGGCGATGATAGCGCCGACGATGTCGAGCATGACACCCTCGCTGATCCACCCCTTTGCCACGATGAAGCCGCCGCCAAACGTCAGTACGTGGCGCAGAATGCTAGCGATTTGTTCCCAATTCATAGTGAAGTGCTCCGTTGATGAAACGCGATGCCGTCGCGCGGCGGATTACTTGAGGGCAGCCCAGGTCATCGGGCCGCAGATTGCGTCTGCGACCAGCCCGTGAGCTGCTTGGAATTCTCGGACGGCCGCCTCTGTCATCGGGCCGAAGTCGCCGTCCACATCGATCTTCATCCCCTTGGCGAGGAGAAGCGTCTGCATGACCTTGACCTGGTCGCCCTTGGTACCCTTCCGTAAGGTCGGCGGCGGCGGCACATAGTCCGGCTGGATGACGGGGTCCACCTGCACCGCTGCGCTGATGTCCCAGTCTCTGGTGTCGTCGGCGAGCGAGCCCGACACGATCGAGACATGGCAATGATGGTCGTGCGGATTGGCCCCGCTGTACTTGCGCCAAACGCCCGGCTGCGGTCCTGCCGGCCCCGACCCGATGCGACGGTTCGAGATGACGTACTTGAGGCGCTTGTCCTGCTTTGCCAGCAGCATGTCCGCGAAGGCATAGCTATCGAAGCCACCCTTGGGGTCATGGGTGATGTCGATCGCGTGGACCACCCCTGCCCCGTCAGGGTTGTGATCCGAGACCCGCGCAGAATGCGAGGTATCCCCCACACTCCCGTCGCTATTTTTGCTGCGGTTTTGCCATTTTGCATTGACTTGTGAGCGCAGCTTTTCGAGCCCGCGAGCTAGGCGCCAAGACATTGTTTGCTCCATAGAAAAAGCCGCCCAAAGGCGGCGTTGCTCGATCAGCGGTTGTGGTGGTAGGGTCCCTCCCGGCTGGGAGGGAATCTTGCGGAACTTAATTTCTTTGGCGACTGCAGCTGTTTTGGTTTTGCTGCTGCAACCCGTCTACTTCTTCGCAATGGCGAACCTCGACCACATCATCTCAAAAGAGCGGACGTGGCAGCACATCAGAAGCGCTTTTGAATCTGGCGTCCTGGTCGATGCATCGCATCGCAATCAGCTCATCGCGGGCGGCGATCGATTTACCGACTGCTATGCTCTCGGCGAGGGCATGCAGCCGAACGTTGGCCCCCTCGAAGAAGGCATCATGGCGCCCCGCCCTGCCTCCGAGCGACACGCCTGCGATGACCTGAAACAGGCCGCCGCAGACCCAAGCAGCGTCAATTGGCAGAGATATGCGCGGTACTGGCACGGCTACAGGATCTATAGCGCTCCTCTTGCGTCGCTGATGCCGATCCTGCTCGTGAAACTCGTAAACCTCGCCGTTTTGGCCGGCGTCGCCGTCTTCTTCGTAACGCAAGCGGTTCGCCTGATCGGGGAACGGCCGACGATTTGGTTATGCGCGCCGGTTCTTTTCCTTTCAGATTTCGCCCGCATCTGGCACGTGACGCCACACACGGTCAGTACCGCAGTTATTGTCGGAGGCGCCGGCATATTCGCCAGAATGATCCGCAACAACTCATCAGACCGCGCGTTCATCGTGAGCGCAGCCGCTTTCGGCTCAGTGTTCAACTTCGTTGACTTCCTCGTCAATCCGCCATGGATGCCAATGCTGTTGGCATTTTTCCTTCTGGCGACGGGTAGGCGCACGAGCATCGCTCTGCTGTGCGTCGGATCTTGGTTCTCTGCTTACGCGGTGACTTGGGTAGCGAAGTGGTTCTTTGCCCATCTCGTAGACCCGTCGTTTGACATCGCGTCCGACGTCTTCGGCGCTGCCGCTTTCAGGATCGCAGGCGAATATGCGAAGGTATCGCACGCGCCACTTGCAGCGACATCCAAGGTTTTACTTAACGCCTTCCTGAGCTGGGGAGTTATCTTGTTCATCCCCGCCCTGATTTTCTTCAGGGTCAAATTGACACCTAAACTCGCGACGGCTTGGCCTGTTATGATCCCAATCGCGTGGTTCGAGATATTGAGCAACCACAGTCAGATACACGCAATATTTGTCTCACGTAGCGCGGCAGCCGCGGTCGGCGTTGCGCTTGCATCAGCCCAGCTTCTCGGAACGAGAATCACTGCCTCCCATAGCAGACAACATTCACAGATGCAGGGTCATACGTCGCAGGCGTCAAATTGAGCGTGAAGATGGGCTGTGCGCTCGTGGTTTTGCTCGTCTGCGAAGCCTTGAAGAAGCCGTTCGTACCCGAATCCTCAATTGATCCGATGCACAGGTAGTTGGTGTCGGCAAACGCCGTGCTGAAATTCAGCGTATAAGATCCGGCCCCAGCCCTAGACACGCTCGACACGTTGTAAGCCGTTCCCGTGATGGCGCCAGTCGATCCGGTAAACCGCACCCAAGCTTTCGATGCGCTATCATGGCTCTGCTGTTGCGACGGCGTCACCGCAGCATTGGTGCTGATCCCAGTCTGCTGATCCGACTTCGACGCAGGCGAGACCCCTTGAACCACGGTCGACGACGTCCAGACAGCGAACTGCCCGGACGTAGGCGTGCCACTTGTCGAGACATTGCCGCCGCCGGCTGGCGTCGCCCAAGTGCCGTCCCCGCGCCAAAACGTAGACGAAGATGCAGACGTGCCGGAGTTCAGGTTTGAAACCGGAAGGTTGCCGGTGACGCCAGTTGAGAGAGGTAGCCCTGTGGCGTTTGTCAATGTCGCAGACGCTGGAGTGCCCAAAGCGCCGCCAACAAAATACGCGGCGCCAGTGCCAACCCCGTCCGTGAGACAACCCCTCAGGTTTGCGCTTGAAGGCGTACCGAGAAACGTCGCACAGCCGGTCCCGAGACCAGAGACACCAGACGTGATCGGCAAACCCGTCGCATTCGTGAGGACGCCGGCCGAAGGCGTTCCAAGGTCGCCGCCTTGGAAGTAAGCCGCTCCCGTGCCGGTTTCGTCAGTCAGCGCAGCGCGGAGGTTGGCGCTCGACGGCGTCGCGAGCCAAGTGGCAACACCCGTTCCCATGCCAGTGATGCTGCCCACCGCTGGCGTGCATGTCGTAGCAGATGCCGCGGTAATGAGCCCCTTGCCGTTCGTCGTGAACGAGACGCACTGAGTTGCCGATCCGAACGAGCCGACATTGGAATTGACCGTCGCCAGCGTCAGCGCGCCAGTCGCAGCAAGCGTAGCGTCGCCCGAGACGGTTTTTGCCTGCGGGTCGGCTCCGGTCTGGCCAATTGGGATTTGCGTGTTGCCAAGCAGCAGAGAGCCATACCCCTGAACGCCAGGGCCCTTGCCGATTGCAAAGGCGTGGTTCGTGACAGAACCTGCGTTCTGCGCATGAGCCGAGGCATAAAAAAAGCTCGCCAGGGCGAGCGCAATAAGCAGCCTGTGGGAGTATTTCATACGGCGTATCCAGTCCCGGAAATCGGATCGAGCACGACACTCGCGCCATCTGCTGCGAGCACCCAGCTTGTAAGGTTGCCTTGAAACTTGTCCGACCCAGAAAGCGCAATCGTGATGTTGTTGGTCGCGGCATCCCCCTTCCAATCAACGATCTTGGCCGGACAAGTCTTGACTGAAGACAAGGGCATGTTGAGAGTGATCGCAGCGCCAACAGTCTGATTGACCTTCACGATGCCGGCGTTTGGCAGCACATCCACCGGACCGGCTGACGTGATCTCCTGAACAATCCCGGTTGTTCCAGAGACCAACGCGGATAAAGTTGTGACCTTGTATGAGCCGCTACTTGCGTCCAGCACGGCAACGTAAGTGTTTGCTGGGTCAGAAAACGCAGTGGGGTCGAGGACAGTGTAATCAATCCCAAAGGTACAGGTGCCGTTGGCTTTAGCGACACTTAGGAAGTTCTCAACGGCAATGTTGGCCGGGAAGCGAACATCCATCTTCCCCTTGATGACTGGACGCTGGAGAACCTTGACCTTCAGGATAGGCACGGTCATAGGCGCGCAACTCCGGAGATGATCGCCAGAGATCCGGTAAACAGCGAGACAATCTCGTCATTGAGCGAGTAGACGCCGCCGATCTGGTACGTCCCGGGGCACAGGCCCGCCATCGTGGCGGCCGGGATGTCCATCTCGAAAATTCCTGTGCTGACGATGGAGATCAGCCCATTCTCGGTGGTCGCCTCGATCTTCTGGCAGCCATCGAAATCGCGCACCTCAACCTCGATCGTTGCGCCCGTGAAGTCGATCAGGTCGCCTGTTTCGGCGTCCGTGAACTGGAATTGCGTCTTCCAGTCCGCATTGTTAGTTGTGCTTGAGCTGAGCGTGATCGACATCGGCCGCGCTCAAAGCTTGATATAGGTGGTCATGAGGATGGTCGGCTGCACGCGTGAGAACGGAGCGCTTGTTCCGCCTTGCGCCGTGCCGGTGAAGGATTGAGCTGCCAGCGTAACGGTACTGCCCAATCCTGACGCTGCGATCGTGGAGACACCAAAACTACTGCCGGTGACGTTATAGTTGCTGCCCGCAGTGTATGTGAAGCTCAATTGCGGACCAACGGAGCCAGACGGTGTATATGGCGGCAGGTTACTATTTACCAGAGTATAAGACTCGCTGGCGCCGGCATTTCCAAGAGTAGTCCCCGCAACACCAAGCCCGACGCTCGTAAGACGCCCTGCGGCCGAATTGCCCATGTCGTCAAGGCCGGCGATCACGCGACCGCGGCAATCAGGAAGCGTCAGCGTTTTATTGGCGGACCAGTCTGCGTTCGCAGAAGCACCGCGCCCTCCGGACACCGAAAGGTTGCTGTCGACGCCCCAAAGGAATTCGAACAGAGCTTGGGCGTCTGCATTGGCCCGCTCCGTCGCTCCAGACGATGCCGACCCGATAGTTCGCCCGTTGCAGCGCACGAACCCAGTAAGGACGCCAGTATTGTAGACCAGCTTGAAATCGCCAGTGGCGAGAACGGTCGTGGCATCGACGGTGCCTCCCCCGCCCCCGCCGCCTGACGGGCCAACTACGAGCAGGTTATCTGCGACCAACTGCTGAACGCCGGCCGAGTTCGTCAGGCGGATCTTGATCGAGCCATCGGCGCAGAAGAGCTGCGGAACGCGTCCTGCCGAGTCCAGTGTGATCGGGTTCGGCCACGCGATGGTGAGGCCCGAATCCTGATAGCAGTTCTGCGGGGTGCTGGTCGTGCCGGCCTGGATCAGGTAGAGTTTGCCCCCGTTCAGCGGGTTGCCCAGGCTGTCAAGCTGCTGGGACATGCTGATGCCGGGGAGCGTGCCAGCGGCCATCACGGGCGCGGAAACGAGCGAGAGCAGCCCCGCAAGGAGCAAGAGGCGTTTGAGCATTAGAAGGCCTGTGCTGTTGATGGTTCTGGTTGGCGTGTTTCTACTGGCCTGGTGGCCGTGGAACGTCTGGCTGGTCTTCGGCGCGGCTTACGCCAGCCGCTTGAAGCGCGGGAACGCCACCGGCCTGTTCCCCGCCGATGCGGGCGATGCCCTGATCAGCGCGACGCAGCGCGTTAAAGAGGGATTGATTGCGGACGACCGTATTGATCCCCCGCGTGATCGTGCGTGGGTCATTCGAGACCAGCATTTCAGCGACGCGACGGGACAGGCGTTCGTTGATCGCGTTGCGGCCGCGCGCGGCGCCATACACCAGCGCGGCATTCACGACGGCGACCGGATCAGTAAACGGGTTGATCCCGCCGCCTGAGAAGCCGTAGGCGCCGCCGGCAAGTCCGAGCTCTGCCAACTGTCGTGCTGTGGTCGAATTGCCCTGCACGGCGTTCCGCGCGAGATCCATGATGCCTTCGACCCGAAGGCCCGCTTCCAGCTCGGCCGCGCGCTGCTGACCGATGGCTATGTGCAGCTTTTCGCGAGCGGCGGGAGATGCCGCAATCTGGTTCAGGATGTTGCGGCGGTCTCCAACCTGGTTCAGCGTCTCGATGAAGCGGGAAACAAAGCCGTCCTGGAATAGCTGCCGCTCCTGCGGAGACATTTGCGAAAGCGCGCGTCGCGCCTCCGCAGAGGTCATGTTCTTGCCGACAAAGTTCTGTCCTGCCTCAAGGGCGTTCTCGGCGTCGAAAAAACGGGAAGCCCCCGCGCGCGCCGCCTGATAGGAGGGAACGGCGCGGTCGAGTTCTGTCCGCAGGCTTCGCGCTAGATCACCCAGAACCTGGGCCTCTCCGTTGCGTCCCGAACGGCCCGCTGCGTTGGCCGCATCATCTAGTTCTTTCTTGGCGGCATCCCAAAATGCAAGGTTCGGATAGGTCGGGGTCCCATTGGGACCGCGGGTAAACCGCACAACGCCGTTTTCAACCGTCACGCCCTGCCGCATGGCGCCCATGCCCTGCGTGATCGCCCTATCCTTGCCGCTGGTGGCTGCGCGCCGCATCGCCTCAACGACGGCCGGACTTCCCATGAGACGGTCAAGTTCCGGCGACATGATTTCCCGGTCACCCTCGCGCATGGCGCGGCCATAGTTGGCGCGATTGACCGTCCGCTGCACCTGGCTCATGGCCTCTTGCTGTGCGGCCGCATCTGGATAGTGAAAAGTCTGCCGCAACCAATCGACAACCCGCCCGCTTTGACCTTCGTAGCGGTCGTTGATCGCCCGGCTCATCACCGCACGGCCTTCCGGTGATGTGTTGGCAGCCGAGCGTGCCAGCGCTCGCGTCGTCTCGCCGCCGATGTCCATGATCGTGGCAGGGCCGCCGCTTTGGACACTGGCCGCGAATTCGTTTGGGGTCAGTCGGCCGGTAGCCTCCGGGTCCATAGCTCGGTCTCGTTCGAGCGCAGTCACCACCCTCCGGGCCGCCTCATCGTCGACGTTGCGGATGCCGCGGACCGCGTTCGCCACCGGCTGGACAACGGCGCGCGCGCCGCGCACCACACCCTCGATCACGGCCGGCGCAGCCCCGCCCAGCGCGCCGCCAACCGCAGCGCCTGTCGCGGCGCGGGATGCACTGTCAACGAATCCCTGCCCTTCGCCAGCGCCAGCAGCGCCGCCTAGGGCCGCTCCTGTCCCGGCGCCGATCGCCATGCGCCCGCCAAGAGTTGCTGCACGAGCGCCCGCCCCTACGGGCAGGATCACCGCCCCGCCGATGTTGCCAACCGTCGAGGCGATCGGATGCTGCTCTTCGGCTGTCTGGTTCAGCTCGCGCTCGCGCTTGACCGCATCGTCGTACCGTTTCTTGGCCTCTGCATCCCCGGACCAGTATTTGAGTGCGCCTGTGACCAGCCGGCTAAGGCTTGCCGGATCGTCAGGATTGGCGCCAGATGCCTCGATCAGGCCGCGGATTTCATCGCCGAAATTGGCCGTGAAGCCCTGCGCCACGCCGCGCGCGGTCGCATCCAGCGCGCCGCGGTCGGGCTTCGTTGACCCTCCCACAGTCGCCCGTGATGGCGCGTCAGATGCAGGCGAGACGTAGATCCTGTCTACCTTTGCCGTCGCCTCCTGAGCCAGCGGCGCCGCTTCCCACCAATTCGCACCGGCCGATGGCCCTTTTGGCGCCTCAGCGAGAGGCGCAGTATCCCACCAATTTGCCATCAGGGCTTGACCCGCTGGGTGCCATCAGGGGCAGTAAAGACAGACCCAGACGGAAGAGCCTCGTACTGCTGCTGCGTGATCCCCTGCGACTGCGCGACGGGCGCGCGCGTCATGCTGCCCTGCGGCTTGTAGAACTGGCCGCCACGAAGCTCAGCCGCCCGCTGTTCATTGAACCTCAGGCGGTTCTCGGCTGCGGCGCGAGCGCGCGCAAAGATTTCCTTGCGGACTTCATGCGGCTGGCTTGATGCACCCTGGATGTCGAGCAGGATCTTGCGCTCGCCTTCGGTCGGCGCACCGCCAAAGATCGCCTTGAGTTGCGAAAGCGCGTTGCTCGTCACTTCGTTGTCGAGCTGGGTAGTGGCGATGCCACGCTTGCCAATGTCGCTGCTTTCGCCAAGGAATGACGCGGCGTAACCGATCTTACTGGCGCCGGGGCCAGATAGCGCCTTTTCGGAGAGCTTCACGGCACGATCAAGGGACCCGATCGCCGTCTTCGCTGCCAGCACTCCTTCGTCGGCCTCCAAAATGGCTTTCTTGTCCGTCGCCGTGAGCGGCTGGGCGTCCTCCCGCGGCATCTTTCCCGTCAAAACGAACGACTGGAAGCCTGGCGATGAAGGATCGAGGCCATTTGACAAAGCAGCTTGCTTTCGCTGGTCAATTGCCGTCTGGAACGACGTATCGGCCTCGGGCAGCCTGCCGGTGAGAATGTACGACTTGCCTTGCGGCGTCGTTGGATCAATACCGTTTGCGCGGGCGACCGCGGCGCGCTCGCTGGCGGTTTCCTCAAGGCCGCGATCGGCACGATTTGCCGCGCGCTCCTGCAGCCTGTAGGAGCGATCTGCATTCTGCTGCGCTCGCGCGGCCTCTTCCCGACGCCACACATCGTCAGCGGTCCTGTTTTTCAGGCTGAGCCCGAGCTGAGCCAGCGACATATCTCCGGACCGAATGAGGGCGTCAGCATCGGCCGCCCCACCCTGCCCAAGGCTCGCCAACGTCTGCCGGCGCAAGGCATCTTGACGGCCCTGCTGGTAGAGCTGTCCGAGGTTGCCGAGGGTCGAGAAATCGATCTGCGGAACGGTCAGTTCAGCCATTGAACAACCTCACGAGAACGGAGTCGGACCGCCGGGGCCGCCGAGATTGATGCCTCCGCCGCCGCCGAGCAAAGAAGTGCCGCCAGACAGGGCCCCGACGCCCAGTTTGGCGAGGTTCAGGCCGAGCCCCCACAGGTTGCCAGAGCCGGCCATCTCCGCATTCGCGGCCTGCGTGTTCTGGTTGGTGATGCCGTTGGTCGTGGTCGTGCCCAGATTGGCGAGGTTGCTTGCGGTCGTCGTGTAGACCGGCGCCTTTGAGGCAATCGCACCGGCCTGACCGCTGGTCGCGGAAAGCTCGGGCGAGACGTAGCCGCTCAGCCGATCTAGCCAAGAGCCGTATTCCTGATTGGCCATATTGCCGGCACGATCGGATAGCGCGGCCAGCGTGTTGCCACCGGCAGCAACACCCGTCGCAGCGGCCTTGCGGTTGATGGCGTCGAGCGCCTGGTCGACCGCGAACTGATAACCGGGCCCCGCCTGAAATGCCTGCGTTGCCCGCGTATTGCCGTCCGCGCCGTTCACCCCGAGCGCATCGAGCGCGAGAGAAGTTGCGCCGCCATACTTCTTGGCGAGGTCGCCGTAGAGGCCCGCCGACGTGTCAAGCGCTCCAAGAGCGCCGGTCTGCCCCGCAGTGAGATCAGCGCGACCAGCCGCGAGATTATCCTGAAGCAGCTTCTTGTTGGCTTCCGCCGCCTTCTTGGCGGGATCGCCGGTGAAGATATCGAACAGGCCCATCAGGTGGCTCCGCTAGGTATTGTCGGTGCCGGGCGTCCATTGCCCAGTCGAAGAAACATATTTGAGCACCTGACCATTGGTCGGGTCGGTCTTCGAGACCGGCTGCGTCAGTGTCCGCTCCCACATGTTCTGGAGCAGTTCGGCGAAATACTGTGTCGGCGTCCCGTCCGGGTTCATCCACCTGAAGGCGGGCTCTACTGGTTTTCTCATGCAGCCCTCTGGGTTGCGAATACGGAGCCGGACATCAGGCCGAAGTGACCCGGAGACGACATGCGGACCTTGAAGATGTAGCCCTGCCGGCCCGCCGCTTTGATCTGGTTGATGCGTACCCGCGTCTTGCCTTCGGACTGCCGGCCGAGCTTGCGCACGCGGGGATAGGTGAAGGTCTGGCCACCGTCGACCGAATAGGAAATCTCCACGTCCGGATCCGTCGCGATCGGGTCCTCGCCTTCGGCGTCACCGACGCCCACCGCGAAGTCGAAATGAGCCGAGATCGCCGATACACGCTGCGGGAAGGCCTGAACTGGCGCGCTCCAAACCTCGCACACCAGCGGGTTGTCGATTTCCTTGTGCGAGGCGCTGGTGATATGCTGAACGTTGCCGGTCAGCGTATCGCCACAAAGCCACTTGCCGAACGAGTAGAACGGCTGCGTGATCCGGCTGCGGGCGATCAGGTAGGACGGCCGCTCATTCCACTTCTTGGTGTTCAGGTTGAACACCCAAGTCCAACTTGAGCATGAGACCTGGATGAAGGCGTTGCCGCGCGAGATGTAGGATCCCATCTCGATATCGGTCTTGTCCGAAACGGCCTCGATCAGTGCGTCCAGGTCAGGCGTTGAAATTTTCACGGGAACGTTGGTATCGATGACGTGCACGCCGTTGTCACCGCCGACGATCGCAAGCCCCTTCGTGAAATTGTCCTCAAAGCCCGTGATGCAGTAGGGCCCGGCAATGCCGATCGGGATCACGTCCGCCCGGGTGAACGGAAATGGCGATAGCCCCTGATCCACCCAAATTTCGATGGTCTGTGGCCCCGCGAGATATAGCCGGCCGCCCCACGGAACTCCCCGGATCAGCCCGTCAGGCTTGGACTCCGCGGTACCAAACGACAGAGCATTGACTGCGGTCGAGTTCAGGTCAGTGGCAAAAGCCCGGCCGTTGCCGGTCGTGAACACGCCATAACCGTCGATCGAGCACGTCGAGTTCACTGCCGGCAGATCGGCATCAGGCCAAGAGTTCGTGACGGTCGTAGGCGTAAACACGGCGATGTTGCCGTCCGGATCCACGAACCACTTGTCCGGTGTTGCCGCATTGTTACGCGCGAAGAAGCCCTTCTTGGTGCCGTTCAGATTTCCGACGTTCGTTGACGCGCCGCCAGCGCTGGTGAACTTCTCCAGCTTCGTTGCGAAGCCGCAATACAGCGTCCCATCGATCTCGATAGCGCCCCGGAAGCCTGTCCGGCTGGTCGTGCCCCAATTCGTCAGCCCCGGCGCGCGGTGCCGCACAGCGCCGGCCCGGCCACCCTCTCCGATCGGCTCGGCGTAACAGCCGTATAGCCGCCCCGCGCCTTCGGATGCCCGCAAGCCCGGGAAATGCGAGGTCGGGAAGACGATATCAGCCATCAGTAATATTCGCCCCGAAGCGGCTCATAGGTCGGCTTGGTCGCGAGGATCTTGCGCAGTTCGGCTTCATCCGCCTGCTTGGCTTCCTCATTGATCGGAGAGCCGAAGTCGGGCCCGGCAGCATTCGCAAGCAGACGCGCCACTGGCAAGAAAACCTCAACGTCGATGGCCTCACTGTCCGCGATGTAGACGATGTCCTCGGCCGCGAGCTGAGCGAGCAAGGGATCGATCAGGTCATCCAGCGTGGCGTCGTCTTCCGTCGACAGCGCTTCGCCAGGCTCGATCAAGGCGAGCAGTTTGCCCGCGCGCTGTTTGAGCTGGGTCCTGGTTTTGACCAGATCAACCATCGGTCGCCCTCAGAAAGGAAAAGAGGGCCCGAAGGCCCTCTCATGTCCCGCTTAGCTACGAGGATACTGCGTGACGAAGTTCACGATCACGTAGGCCTCGCCGGCCGTTGCGTCCGCGACGGACTGTGCCGGCGTGGCAGTGACCGTCGTCTCCACCGATTGCATGATGTTGGTGGTCGCAGCGAGCTCGTCGAGAGCCAAGAAGCCAACTGCTGCCAGCGTCAGGTCGGTGGCATAGGCGTCATCGTCCGTGGTGGAGCCGATGAAACCAACATCGAGCAGGTCGGTGCCCGAAGAGTTGAAGGCGGTGACGACATGAACGCCGCCGCCGACCACATGAGAGTAAGGCGGCATCTTGCCGACCGTGACCGCGGATCCGAAGTTCGCGTAGGTGATCTTCTTCACCATGGTCTGAACGACGCCGTAGCTGATCTCCTTCGCGGGGACCTGGTTGTTGAGAGTGCCAGTCATGGCAATTTCCCTTTCAGAGGATTGAATTGGAAAGGGGAGCCGTCAGGCTCCCCCGGGGTTGTCATGCTGGCGATCAGTCGGCGGCCGATGCGAAGAAGCCGGTGGCAACACCCCACTGCACGAGCTTGGTGTTGTTGACCGACTTCGAGAACATCTTGCCGACGCCGTAGGCAGCCTCGATGCCGACGCCCTTGATCATGCCGTAGTCGTCTTCCTTGCGGAACGTCGGGCGGGCCATCTGGCCGATTGCCATATAGGCCGCCTGCTGACCGCAGAGGAACACAGGCTCGACACGAGCAGACGAAGCGCCGGCCGTGAGCAGCGTGGTCCACACGTTGGTCACGAAGGCCGAGATTTCCGGGACTTCGCGGACGATGACGCCATCATAGATCTGGTCGCCGTCCTGGAAGATCGGGTTCTTGTCCATGCCGTTGCCCTCGCGGGGCCGGGCATCCTTGTTCACGGTCTGAAGGTCGAGCTTCAGATCGCGGAAGGTGTTCGTGCCGGCAAACGCCACGAAGTATTCGCGCCCGTCGCCCAGCTTGTAAGGCCGGATCTTCGGGTTGGCGTTGCGCGCCACGCGCTTGAGCAACGACAGGTTCGCAGCGGTGAACTTGTCGTTGGTCGAGTCGACGTTGGCGAGCGCCGTCGAGTGGGTCGCGTTGTAGTTGGCGGTCGAGTTGCCGTACAGCACGCGGTCGGAGTTGTCCGAGTTCCAGGTGTTGCGCTGGGCCGCGGTCGCGTCCTCGTAGCGGATGCCGTTGACGGTATCGCCGACATCGCTGCCGAGGTTGGCCGGCGGCGATTCCGAGGGGAGCGCCATGAAGGCGGCGATCAGCTCGTCCCGCTTGGCCTCGTTCATCCAGTCGGAAAGCAGCGGCTTGGCCTCGCCGAAGATGTCGGCCGAGTCCTTGTGCTGGTCCGCCTTGGTGGTGGCGACGGCATTGCGCTTCCAGTCGATCCAGGCGCGCTGACCGTAGTTGTCGATCTTCTCCTCGTTGCCGACGAGAGTACCGACGCCACGGCCCTGCCCCTGGAGGCGACGGACGAGCGGAATGTTCATCTGCTCGCCGCCGTTGACGCCTTCGAGATCGGTCCGGATCCGGATGATCGCGTTGAGGCTTTCGCTCTGGTACGGGGAAAACGCGTTGCCCCGGACCCACTCACGGTTGATTTCGGTGGTATACTTGACGAGCTTGTTGTTGCTCGAAACGTTGGTGACGGCCATTGCCTTTGCCCTTTCGCGCCGTCATCCGCCCAAAGAAAAACCCGCCTTTCGGCGGGCTGTTTTCGTCAGGTTCGGAATGTCCTAGCGCAATGATGCTGCGAGGAGTGACGCGTTGCTCATGTCGCCGGACTCCTCGTTGCCCGCTCGGGCTCCGGGAGACCGCCTGAGGTTCGGCGGCACTTGGATTTGGGACTGTCCCTGAGGCTGGTTCTGGCCCTGTAACGAACCCTGGATCTTCTGCATGATCTCGGCTGCGAACTTCGGGTCCGAGGCCAGGCGCTCTTCGAGCGTCTTGCCGAACCAGGCGTTCGGATCGCTGCCGATCTGACTGAACAGGCTGTTCTTCTGGTGCTCCGCAACGATTTCCCCAAACGGGTCCATCGACTGCATGGCGCGCTGGTAGACTGCCGCACGGACGGGATCACGCTGCTGCATGCCCTCCGCAAGCCAGTTGTAGGCCGCCTGCACCTTCTCTTGCCCATGCTCGCGGATGGCTTCCTTCCGTGAGTAGAACTCGCGGAGCTGGCCGATCTCGCTCTTGATGGGGTCGACTGCCTGCTGGACACCGTGTTGCAGGAACCCATCCGGGTTCTCGAACACGTCGGGCGCTTTCGGCTGCTCGGCCTTGGGCAACTGCGAGCGGATCGCCTGCAATTCCCTCTGCCATTGCGCCTGGGCTTCTTGGAAACGGCGCTCGGCCGCTTCACGAGCCTCGCGCTCTTCCCGCAGCCGGCCGGACGGCACGAAGCCTTCCCGCTGCTGCTGAGCCTGCTGGGCTTCCTGTTGCTGCTCTTGGGCCATCTCGGCCTGTTTGGCGGCAAACCTGCCCTGCTCGTCTCTGGGCTGTCCATCCTGCTGCTGCTCAGCCGCAGGCGCTTCCGCCTCGTGCTGTTCAACAGGGGTCTCAGTCATCGCAGAACTTAAAAGATCCTCGTTGTTCAGGTCCATGTTTTCCTCAAGCCGCCGTATCGTGGCGCGACGTATGCCGGCATATCGCTGCCAGCGTGCGTGATTGTCCGGTGTTTCGTCCCGGTCTTACGAACTCGTCTGCTGAGCCGCGATTCTGCGATCCTCAGCACGATCCCTGATGCCCTACTCGAAATCGGCCCGGGCAAGGCTTGCTTCGTGCGCGGCTTTTGCCGGCGCCAGCATGGCCTCGGTGCGAGCTTTCATGGCCGCGGCGTCCTTCTGCCGGGCCGCTGCCTCGGTGTCGGCGATGTCCGCGAGCGCCTGAGCGTTCTGGATCTCGGGCGGAAGCTCGTAAGTCGCTGGCTGTCCGGGCTGCTCCATGCCGGTCTCGCGGGCCTTGGCGAAGTTGAGGACGGCCTTGGACTGGCGCTCCTGAACTTGGGCTTCCTTGTCGGCCAATTCTGCTGCCGCCGCGCGCTGCTGCATCGGATCGGGCTGCTGCGGCTGCGAAGCCTGTCGGAATTGCTTCTTGGCGTCGGACGGCAGCGAGGACGAGTCCACAAGCAGCTTGACCGCGGCCTGGGCCTGCGGCGGCGTCAGCATCTGCGCGACGGCCGGGATGACCTGCTGCAAGGTCTCGTAGAGGTCTGCCTGCGAATTGACCGTGTCGGGGCCCTCGTCGAGGATGATGTCCACGTCGAGCGAGCCGAGAGCGTTGACCATCGTCGGAAAGCCGGTTCGCGGATCGATCCCCACGCCATTGATCTGGATGAAATGGGCCACGTCCTCGTTGTCGGTGACGCGGATCCAGCGCTCAGCCTTCCAGTAGCGGGAAACCGCGTTGAAGAATGCCCGATAGCAGCGCAGCTTCCAGCCGCGGTAACCGAGGATGTACGGCCCCAGCTCGGCCATGCCGGCTTGCTGAAGCAACTGGATAGCCCGGCCAGAGGTGTTCGTCAGGTCCCCGATCAGCGCCTGGTTCGGCCCGTAATTGTCGAGTTCCTGCTTGTCTTCGTCCAAGAGCTTGGCGAGGCCAGCGAAGTCGAAGGTCTGATCATCGGTCTTGATGCCGTCGTTGACCGTCTTGCCATTGACCACCACCACGCCGTCAGTGCGCGCCGCCTCGGTTCGGGTCCGTTCGATGTTGTCCACAGCACCCTTGGTGATGAACAGCCGCTTGGAGGCAAGCATGTGGTTCATCTTGGAGTGCTTGAAATTCAACGAGTCCTGCGTGTACTTCATGTTCCGAACGAGGCCATAACGGTCCCCGTCATGGTCCACGTTGCAGGCGAACATGATGTAGCGGCAGATCGTCTTCCCCTTCTCGTCGTAGAAGTAGGACTTGCCCTCCATCAGGCTGATCGTGCCGGTGAAGATGCCCCAGCACCATTCGCCGCGGTGCTTGTACCAGATCTCCACAATGCGGATGAGGCGCTTGCCACCCTCGAACGAGAACCACTTGCGCTCGCGATCGGGAAGGCTGGTGAACTCAGTGCTGTCCGAGCCGGCGCCGCGAAGCTCATCGGCATAATCTGGGAATAGATCGGCCGCGGTGTCAGTATCGAACCACTTACCCTCGCCCATGTAGCCGGCGTCTGAGAAGTCGGCACGATACGAGCGCGGGTCGTAGAAGAACGAATCCGGCTCGACCATGTCAAAGCCGACCTCGTTATCGCCCTGGTCGCCCTGCTCAAGCTCAAGCGCAATGCCGCCGATTCCGTCGATCGCGCTGTCCCGCGCAACCTCGGGCGAAATGGCCTTCCATTGCTGCTCATCGAGCACGTAGCGCAGGACTGCTGTGGCGAGGTCGGCGCCATCCTCCTGCTTGGGCGTGCGCGGGTAGGCCTTCGGATCCTGCCTCAGGCGCTCCAGCAGCCCAATCGTGCCGTCGATCTTCCGATTGATCCGGTTGCGGATCTGTGGCGGCTGCCGGCGCTTCTCCAGCACCTTGTACTGCTTATCGGTGAGCTGGGCGCCGTGATAGTAGCGCCGTGCGGTCTTCTGCTCCTCAATTTCGTCGGTCTTGGCCGCCAGATAGTCGAGATACGCCCGCTTCTTGCGCTCCAGGCCCCAATACTCGGCTTTGGGCTGCGCGCCAGTGCTGCCCGTCGACACAGTCGCGGGCGCGGTCGCGTATCCGGTTGCTTGCATCAGTAGGTTACCCAGTCGCTGTCATACGAGGGTGCCTCGTGCGCGGCATAGCCGGAACGGTTCGGCTTCTCGCGCTCGGCAGGTTTCTCGCCGTGAGCCATATGATCGAGGAGCTGACCGACAAGTCCAAGCGCATCGACCTGGTCGTCATGTTTTCCCGCAGGAAAGGAAAGAAGCTCGCTACGCAAACTGGAGTACCATGGGGCGGCAACAGGAACGTACAGTCCCTCAAGCGCCATGCGCCCACGGATCGACTGGGCACGCACAGCCTTGTCCCCGCGGGTAGGGAATTGTTCACGAGCGACAAAAGCGTTTCGTTCGCGCTGGCGTCGATCAAGAAACGGGCCAACGCCAGCCCTGATCTGTCCAGTTTCCTCAGCCCAGCCAATCGGCTTCCACGCCTTAACGAGATCGCAAAACGCTTCAATCCATTCATCTGCGCTTGCCTGCTTTCGCCAGAGGTCGAGCAGATACATGCGACCTTCGGGGTCGAGCCCGACCACCACATGCACGGTGTAGTCCCCGCCGTCAGCGGTAACGGCATAGTCCGAACCGCCATAGATGCGGAGCGTCTTCTTGTCCGGCGCCTTGTCGTACGGCTTAAGCCAATCGACCTTGAAGTAATCACCGTCGTCAGGCGCCGGGCTCTGCTGGTAGAGCGCCGACCATTCCCGCGGCCCGATTGCCGATCGGATACGGCCCAGAGCTTCGGCGTTATACCATTCCGGCCACAACGCCTTGCCGGCCTTATCAAGCGCCGGCAGTTCGAGAACTTCCCATGTGTCGCCGCCGGGCTGGTTCAGGAGCCGCCCGGCCAAATCGTCTTCGTGCCAGCGCGTCTGGATCAGGATCACAGCGCCGCCAGGCATCAACCGCGTGTAGGCGGTCGAGGTGTACCATTCCCAGACCCGCTGCCGTCGGATCTCGCTGTCTGCTTCCTCGCGGTCCTTGAGAGGATCGTCAATAAGCAGGATATGAGCGCCGCGACCAGTAACAGCCGTGCCAACACCCGCAGCAACGTAAGCCCCGCCCTGCTCTGTGTTCCAGCGCTCGGCCGCTCTGCTATCCTCCCGCAGCCGCGTATCGAACACCGCGCCATATTCAGGACTGGCGACGATGTTACGAACCTCTCGGCCGAAGTCAGAAGCCAGATCAGAGTTGTACGACGCCGCGATGATCTGCCGCGTTGGATTGCGACCAAGATACCACGCAGGAAAGCGCCTCGATGCCAGTTCGGACTTGCCATGGCGTGGCGGCATGAAAATAGCGAGGCGATCGATTTCGCCCCGCTCTACCGCTTCCAGCTTGTCCGCAATCAGCCTGTGATGCGCCGCGCTCGTGTAGGTGTCGTTCGTGTACTCAGTGAACGCGATCAGATTTTCGGCCGCGTCCATCCGCCTTAGCAGCTCCTGCGCTGCCCTTTGAGGCGTCATGGATGAACGAGACCAGTTCCTCGCGAGTCCAGTCTGCGGCATCTCGCTTATCGTCTATGGTTGCTTCAATGGTCTGTGTGGCCTTGCCCCAGCCGCGGTCGAGCAGTTCCTTGGCGGCTGCGACACGGGCAGATTCCGGCGCGTCGGTCTTGTTCATGATGCCGGCCAAGGTCTTCAGCGCGGCATCTGTGTGAGACCGCGCCAAAGATTTGATTTCGGTAGGGGTCTTAGCCATTTACTCGACTTTGGTTTTCAGGCCGCTGGCTGCTCGTCGGGGCGCTTCTTGAGCACATGCCGGCGCTCGTTCCGGACCCGCTCGTCTTCCTCGTGCTGCTCGCGGATTTGGCGCTGGCGCTCGTTGTAGGCCTCGGGATCGAGATGGGCGTCCAGGTGCTCGGTAAGCTTCTGGGCGATGGTCGTTGCTCCCGAGGGGCTGGCGTCGGGAAGCATGGCGATCAACTCACGCATGCGGCCGATGTGGTCGACGTTCTCGTACTCGCCGTCCGTGGTGGTGTTCTGCTCGGCCTGGTCGCGGACCTCGCCTTCCGGCATTTCGGGGGCATCGGTGGCGGCCGGCGTCGGCTGCTCGAACATCTTGGGTTCGGACTGAGCGTTCTGTTCGTTGCGTTCGGTATCCATGGCAAATCTCCGTTGAGGTTGCCGCTAAACGCGCGTGGAGGTGCTTTTGTTCAGGGGATGTATCGGCCGAAGTACGGCCGGAGCATTCGAACAAGGAAAAGCACCGCGATCAGCGCGACGATGATCCAGATGACCTTGACCACCATGGGCGGAAGCGCGACGCCCAGCGCGGAGAGAACCCACAGGACGAGGAAGACGCACAGGGCAATCAGGCAGATCGTCACGAGGAATTTGATCACAGCTTCAACCATAGTCGGCTCCAAATCTGTGATGCGTGGATGGACGAAGCAGCACGCCGCTTGCTCACAACGGGCCGAGGGGTGCGGTTCGGGTTGAACGGCGGCTGCTCCGAACTGGTTAGCCGAGCGCGCGGCCGATGCTCTGGATATAGTTTTCGAGCTCGGACAGTTTGGCGTGGGCTTCGTCGGCGGAATCGTTGAGGCGGTGCACGGCGCCAGAGGCTGCGGTCTCTCGAACTTTGGCCTGGTTGAGTCCGTTCACCGGTGTCATGGCTCCGATCTGAGACGCGACCATTGCAAGCCCCTCGACAGCCTTCGACAGTCGCTCGTTGAGAGCATCGAGCCGGCCCGCGGCGCTGTTCAGCGTGCGAGGCACCGGCGCAGTCTGAGCACCCACCAGACCACCTTGGTAGGCATTGGCCTGCATCTGCTCAAATCCGATTGCCTTCGCCATGTCTCTATCCACTTGAGCACCTTGCAAGGTTTGAGGAATGAAAAAGCCCCGGCTCTGGGGGACAGGAGCCGGGGCGTTGAGTCTAGGGAGGAAACGCCCAAGAAAGCGGACACAAGCCACCCGGCGGGTGAAACTATGTGACCGGCCGGGATGATGAATTACTGATTTGCCCGCGCCCGTCTTTTAAAATCTGAGAGCTATCCTTCGAATTTTTCAGCGCTCGAATCTTCTTCGCCCCCGCGCGCCAAGCGGCCTCGTACAGCGTATTCCCGGCTGAGCGTTCCAGCAGCTGGGCTGCGGCTTCCAGTGTGTCGTCATCGAACTTGGTCATGCCGCCCTCACATTGCTGACGTGCAATTCTCCGTAGCGGTTCTCGCCGACCAGCTTGAAGACGATGGTCTTCTCCCGACGCCCTTCCTTGGCTGTGATGATAGCGAGCTGGTTCGCGAATTCCCCCTCCATCAGCCGTATACGAGCTCCGATCGGGAACGACCCCTTCGTTTCATCCCATTCGCCGGCCATCTGCCGCAAGCGCATGCCCAGGACCCAGTCAGTGCAGAACGGCGCCGGCTCCAGACGCATCCCAAACCTGGTCTCTTGCCATGTTGAGAGGATGGATTCGACGCCGTTCACAGCGCGCACCGCGTAGAACGATTGGTCCTCGTTCTGAGGGTCTACCTCGACGAAGATGTATCGGCCGAATAGCGGCTTGTCCTTGGCCTTCTTGACGCGAGCATGACTTACCCAGCGCCTAACCTTGGGGTAGAATGTGCGGTAGCCGATCTCGTGCAGCCCTAGGGCGGCGCGCGCTTGGCAGTTCGGATTGGTGACGACGCAATACCAGCGGGAGGTCGGGCTTATCGGAAACTCCGACCGCCTCTCCTCAATCAGATTGACGAACTCAACCACCTCCCCGATCTTGTAAGTCACCGGCCGCCTGCTCTCTGTTGCCCCGTGCATTGCGTTGCTCCTCGAAGTAAGATTTCAACCATTCCCTCGACCGCTCCAGCCGCTCTTGCGCGTCCGTTCTGGTCGGCTGGCGGATGCCCGTGTCTGGGCCGGGCATGGCCGGGATAGGCCCTGTCATCGGCTTCGAAACGGGGATTCCCGTTTCGGCCTTTGGCGCCTCCCGCACCGAGCCGTCTGAGGGATCACGGATCATTGGATCCTCCTGCCGTCAGGGCTGATCCCATGCTTCGCAAGCAGCTCGGCCGGCGCCTGGCTGACATCTGCGACTGGCGCGTGGCGAGACCACTGCCCGGTCTTGGCGAAGATGGAAACCGCATCCTCGATCGCGATCTTGTCCGGCACGGTCGCTGAGAAGGCGACTGCGGCATGGTCAGACCAGCGCTGCTGATTCAGCCATGTGATCGCCTGCGGGATGAACCGCGTTCCCACGTCCCGCGCCTGATCGGTCGCCATCCGCTTGACGGCGGCAATCATCATCGCCGGGTCTACCCCGGTTTTGGCGAGGGCGTTGAATTTCTGCTCAGCAGGCTTGCGAGGGTTAGGCCCCTCTCGGCGGGGATACGCCTTCCAAAACTCCTCGAAAGCATTCGCGCCGGGTCGCGTCGCGTCAGCGACCGACCGAGCGTCTTCTTCCCCTTCCTCATCCCTATTCCCTCCTCCCTCCTCCATCTGCGGAGACATTTCTCCATTTTGGAGAAATTGATCTGGTTCAGGCTCGTCAGTTTCGGAAACGGGATAGGCTGAGGCCACATAATTTCGGATATCTGACGACTTGATCGGCCTATACTTCGGAGTTTTTGGCTTCTGGTATTTGCAAAAGTTGCGCACGGCGCCGAACGTCTTGCCGTCCTGCTGGAAGCGCTTCACCACATCAGCACGCTCAAGCTCGGCGAGCAGAGCCGGAACGTCGACGTTGTCCACCGGCATGATCCGCATCTTGATCGTGATCGGCTTCCAGTCGAAGACGCCCTGATCGTCAGACTCGGTCCATAGCCCGATCAGCAACACACGCGCGGCCATACTGAGGCCGGCGAATGCCTCGTCGGTGAAGATGCCAGGATGCACGGAGCGAATGCGGGCCATCAGTCGATTCCGAGCTTCCCGCGGTACAGATCGACCATGGCCTCGCGCGCGCGCCGCTTTTCGGCGTCCTCGCGTTGCACCTTCACGATCGCGCGCAGCGCCGGAACGTCGAAGCCGTTGCCCTTCGCCTCTGCATAGACATCTGCGATGTCGTCCGAGATCTGCTTTTTCTCGTCCATCAGCGTGTTGATGCGCGACACGATAGATTTAAGCTGGTTGTCGCCCGGCTCGGTCATCCGCGTTCTCCTGGTTCGATTTGAAGGGTACGCGGTGGAGACTGTTACGAAGCATAAGCGGGACGCCGTCGCTCAGGATGTTGCGCATGTGGTCGGGCCCGACCTCAATCTGAACATGATCATCCGAGCCGAAGAGCTGAAAGTTCATTACATATCGGCCGTCACCGGGGCTTGTGAGCCAAGCAAGTTTTGCGACACTCATGTCTCATCTCCCACGGCATTGCAGCCTTCTGCGGACTGCCGCACCAATTTCCAAATCCGGTCCTGCTCAGCGAGCCTTGCGGCGCCGTATATGTCGATCGTTGGCGGGTCGGCCGGCCGGAAACGAGGCCCACCGATATGCCTGAGCGGCGGCCGATGCATGACCACTGGAGTGTTGGCTGAGATCATGCCGCGCTCCGCTTCTCGTGCTTAAGCCGGCGCAGGTTCACGTCCTTGAGCATGTCTTCCAGCTCGCCACGGCGGATGCTGCGTGGCTTCTCCGCGTCGATCAGGGTCTTGAGGTGAGCGGCCTGGTGCTGGAGCGGCAAGCGCTTCATGCGCCTGACGATCTCGTGAATCGGCGTCTTCATCGAAGATGCTCCTCAATGCCGCGAACCCTGCGAGCGAGATCCGGATCGACCAGAAGGCGCTCGCGGATGATGTTGACGCCATGGTGGATCGTCGAATGGTCGCGATCGAATTTGCGGCCAATGCCAGGAAGAGACAGGAGCGTGTGCTCCTTGGACAGATAGTATGCCACTTGCCTCGGTAGCGTATGAGCCGGCTTTCGCGTGAAGGCGATCAGGTCGCGCATTGGCAAGCCGAACTCGCGGCATACGAGCTGCTGGATGCGGCGAACCATCATCGTCAGTGGTGCGAGGTCGTCCTCATCAAAGTCGGGGGGTATCGGCTCGCTGCGCCTCGGCTTCTCGTTGTGGAACCGAACGAGGCGAGTCAACAAAGCCTCGCTTGCCCTGACGTTCTTCTGCCGAACGCCTTCCTGATACCTCTTGAACTGCTGGCTCTCTTCCATCACTTCCCCCATCTACGCACGATCGCCCACGCGATCTTAATTTTGACGGCTATTTTGCTCGCCAAAGACTTCAACAACCGCATCGATCTCTCCCTTGATGAGTTTCAATCTCAACTCATCAGCACGGTTTTCCTGTTCGACGCGGCTACAAAGATTGTCGTAACTGGCCCTGATATTCTGGAACAAAGTTATGCGGGGCTCTTTGACCCCTTCCGACTTTCCAAGGAAAGCGCGCACCCATGAGGCGGATGCGCCGATTGTCTGAGCGACAACTTCGTAAGCCACCATGCGGGAGCCCGTGCGGCGCTCCTCTCGTTCGACCAGAGCGCCCAGGGCGCTGCGGGTGATGGACGTTAACGCGGCGGCACTCATTGCTTTTTTCCTCGCAAACTTTGACAGCACTTTAGAAACCCCTTCGTTCATGTTGCGCACATGACGAAGGACGCATTCGAACAAGACAACGATACTTGGACCCCGCTTGGCTTGGCGGCGGCGCGGGTCCTAGCGAATTGCACAGACGAGGAGCCAAACGGCAGCGACGATAAGGCCCCAGAGGAGAATACTGACCGGCAGCGCGAACATGAGCGCGCGGTGGAGATTGGATTGCGGAGGATCGAAACGTTCGAGCGGACTTACAGGGTGAGCCAAAATCGAACGAGAAGGTAATTGGATAACGTTTGCGGCGCGCGATTTGTATTGTGCTTCCGCGCTGCGAATGGCCGGCGGTTGATTGTTGCCCCCCGTAACCGCCGGCCATATTATTCCGAAACTGCGGCTCATGTTGCCGATCCAATTGCAGGAGAGATGCAATGGACATTATCGATCCGCACAACGCCCAAGAGATTTTCTTCGACCGGATTCACGACGTGAAGATCATCGACAGCATCGTGCGCGCCGCACTTATCAGTAGGCAGAACGATAGCGCTGTTGTGGTCGCGCGCCTTGCGCTTCCGCTCGCCGAATTGCCCGATGCGATTCAAGCGCTCGTCATTGCGCTGACGAACGCTGCGAGGGCCAGTCCACCGACGAACTGACCTCGCGACGCTCAGAAAATTACTTACAATTTGAACAACCTGTGACTGCCATGAAACGCCTGGCTGGAGTCTGCAATCTTCAGCGCATTCAAAATGAAATGAAGCGTCGCGACCACGAAACTTCAATGGCAGCCACTCACAGGTTGTGGTTATCTGCGCCTTCTTTTGAAGAAGGGGCGGTGTATGACCGACGAAGAACTGCTCGCAGAAGCAGCGAGCATGCCGACCGTTTATCTCGATGGGTTCGGCGCGTTCCGAAAAATCAATGGCGTTCTTCGTTGTGTCGGATACGTCATAGGAAACGGGGCGCAGCTGAATTTGATTGTCTCGTTGAGCGGCGCCGAGGCAGGATGCATCGAGGCGCAGCGCGTGCTCGAGGAGAAGCCTGCCATGAATTCTCTCGACGTGGCGAAGCTGAGACTGGCTCATTAAGCCGCCCCTTGCGCTTCTGGCAGATTCAGGAAGTCATTTGCCGTTACGGCGCCGCCCGTCTCGCGGATGATCGCCTCCATCCGCTCTTTCCCAGGCCACATGCGATCAGCGCAATATGCACTGATCATCTGAGGCGTGACGCCGATGCTGTCGGCGAACGCGGCCTTGCTCTTCTTGGAGCCATCAGAGTTGGGGATTTCGAACCAGTCGGCGAGCTTCATGGCTCACCTATAGCATGGCTATAATTATAGCGCAACCATAATTATAGCCCCACTTAATGGTGCGGCCGGCCCGGCGTGGTAATTTATAGTATGACCAAAAGGCCGACTCGCAAAAATCTAGTCACCCCCCGCTTTAAGGACGTCATTCGCCCGCCCCGACAGTTCTTCCGGGAGTGGCGGAAGTATCGCGGCATGACCCTAGAAGAAGCCGCACCTCAGGCAAACATGACGGCCGGAAACCTGTCAGCAATGGAGCGCGGGGCCCAAGGCTACACGCCTGAAGGCCTGGAGGCCCTTGCCAACGTCTACCGGACCAGTCCCGGCTGGCTCCTTGAGGTCAACCCGTTGGAGGATAAGCCGGGAATGCTATCGATCTGGGATCGCGCCAGCGATTCCGAGAAGGAAATGATCGTAAACCTGGCAAAGACCGTCGTTAAGGGGCGCACCGGAACTGACGGCTAGCTAGGCTGCGCAGAGGGGGCTAAATATGTCGATGACAATCAACGACGCGAAGATCGCAATCGGGATGATTGCCCGTGGCGATAAACAACACGACGTTGCGGCGTGGTTCGGGGAAAACCAGGCGCGCATCGCGGAGGCCGTTGGTGGTGCTTTCGGCACTTCGGAAGCCGCCCCCGCCTCGGAGCTTCCTCCCAAGGGATCGCCTGGCATTAAGGGGCGGCGCCTGCGGGCATTTGTGGATAAAGCCATTGCCGCGCTTGAGAGCGGTGATGCGGCCGCAGCGCTTGATCATTTGCGCGCCGGCGTGGATCGCTACGACAAGAACGAATAGTCGCTATCTAGCTCAAGTGCCTTCCTACACGGGGGAACCCACTTGAGAAGCGGCGGTCCGCTATAGGATTTTTCCCAGACAAGCCAAGCATACCCTGTGGCGGTCGACGCTCTGCGGTCAATCCTTCCCCGGACCATCGGCACGCGCTCCACAAATTGGCCAAAAGCTGACGGCGGCAATCTGGAAAAGATTGCGTCGTAACGCCCGGAACTCTCTAAAAAGACAGATCTTGCGAGGATGGCGACTCCCCTCCTCGCTACGGTCATCGCCCTAAGTACAAACTCCTCAGCCAATCGGAATGGCGGGTTCGTGATGACCCAATCGTGGGACGCCGCTTCATAAGGATAGCGGAGAAAATCGCGCACTGGCGCGAAGCCATAAGAGAAAGCATCCGCGGCCTCGACCGCCGCAAAGTATTCCGCCAATGGGCGAGCCATGTAGCCTCGGCCGCAAGCAGGCTCAAGACATGTTTGGCTGGCTAAATCGGCCTTTGGCAGCAGATGCTCGCATAGCGCCCTGGTGGCCCACGGCGGCGTCGGGAAATCGTCAGGGCTGTCACTAGCCTCGACGCGCCGCGCCATGACCGCATGAGACGTATTTTGCATCATCCGAAACTCGCTTGCCCTTGGTTAACATCAAGTTAAGCCCTCCGGATCGTGCCGGATAGGATGGTTCTAGCATGGCCGTAAAAAATTTTCTAGTTTTGCTATAATTATTGTTGCGCCATAATTATTGTGGTGCTATAAGTTTGCCTGTCAGCACGACGGGGAAACGACACATGGACCAAGTCCGCCGCCACTACTTCCCAGCCAACGACGAGGTCGTTTTCACGGGCCTCTGCCCGAACGGCGAGTACGGCGCCTACCTTGAGCGCGAGGACGGCCGCGTTCGTGGCTACGGCCACACCCGCCTCGCCGCTATCGCCGACATGGTCGAGCAGCTTGAAGTCGAGGGGGCGGCGTGATGGCCAAGACCTTCGATCCCAAGTGCTACGAACTCGCCATCGCCTTTCTGGCCGATGAGCCTGATCTGGATACCGAGGCCGCGCGCATCACGCTCGCCGCTGAAATCCAAGAGGCGATTGAGGCTGAGCTGTTCTTCATGCGCTCGACGCTCAAAGCCGCGAGGAACGCAGCATGATCCCCGAGAATCGCATCGATCTTTTCTGCGCGTGCCTCATCGCCTGCATGGGCACGTTCGCAATCGCGACGCTGGTGCTGCAATGACCAGCCAACAAGTCGCCGATCAGCTCCTCGCCCAATGGCAACTGCTCTGGCCGCTGCCGGCGGCCGAGCGCATCAAGCGGATCGATGAAATCCGCGCCGACCTGGAATTCGAAGAACAGCTTTCCGCCGTCTCGGTCGAGATGGCCAACCCGGAGTTCGCGTGATGACCGCCGCACTGCCCGCCGAAACCGTCAAGGAGCTTGGTCCGGTCTCCCGAGTGCCAGTTCAGACCGAGGCAACCGCCGTTATGAGCCTGATCGAGCGCGCGGCGCGCGATCCCAGTGTTGACATGGACAAGCTGGAACGGCTGATGCAGATGCAGGAGCGGATGGCGGCCAATCGCGCCAAGGTCGCCTTTGACGCCGCTCTCGCGGAGATGCAGCCAAAGCTTCCGGTGATCGACCGGAAAGGCCGCATCGAGGTCCGTGAAAAAGATAACCAGGGCAAGCGCACTGGCGCCCTCCAGCAGTCCACCCCCTACGCCTTGTGGGAGGACATCAACGAGGCGATCCGCCCAATCCTCGCTGAGCACGGCTTTTCGCTGACCTTCCGCCATGGCCGGTCCCCTGAGGGTCTTGTGACCGTCACCGGCATCCTTGCGCACCGCGAAGGGCACCGAGAAGAGGACACCTTTGTGCTCCAGCACGACAGCACCGGCAGCAAGAATGCCGTGCAGGCGGTCGGCTCCTCAAACAGCTACGGCAAGCGCTACACCGCAATCAACCTGCTCAATATCACCACGCGCGGGCAGGACGATGACGGCAAGGCTGCCGGCGCACCTGACACCATCAGCGAGGAGCAGATCGGAGACTTGACGGCTCTGATAGAGAGCGTCGGCGCCGACAAGACCCGCTTCCTCAAGTTCTTCAAGGTCGAGCAGTTGTCCGAGTTGCCGGCGAAGCGCTTCCATGAAGCCGTCACGATGCTCAACGCGAAATCGAGGGCTTGATCATGGCACCGCGCATCATCGAGTGCGAACAGGGATCGCCGGAGTGGTTCGCCGCCCGGCTCGGCATCCCCACCGCCAGCGAGTTCTCCACTGTCATGGCGAAGGGCAAGGACGGCGGCAAGAGCCTGACCCGCAAGACCTACATGCTGAAGCTGGCCGGCGAGATCCTGACCGGCGAACCCATGGAGACGTACACCAACGTTCACATGGAGCGCGGCAAGGAGCAGGAAGCCGAGGCCCGCGAGGCTTACGAGCTGATGCGCGACGTGGACACGCAACAAGTCGGGTTCATCGTAAACGGCCGGGCAGGCTGCTCGCCGGACTCCCTGATTGGGGAAGACGGCGGCTTGGAGATCAAGACGGCGCTGCCACACATCCAGGTCGAGCGTCTGCTGAAAGGCGATCTGCCGGCCGAGCACCGCGCTCAGGTGCAGGGCAATATGTGGGTGACGGATCGCAGGTGGTGGGACTTCGTTTCCTACTGCCCTCGCCTTCCGCTCCTGATCGTCCGCGTTCCGCGCGATGAAGGTTACATCGCAACGCTTGTCGGCGCCGTGAACGAGTTTAACGCCGAACTGGCGAACGTGGTTGACGCGATCCGCGCCGCTGGCGGCTTGGCCGATCAACTCAAGAGGAGCGCGGCATGAGCAGAGCATTGCTCACCCTCGACAGCACCGCCAAACGCGAGCAGGCGATCGACTGGATCCGCAGGGCGAAGACTGGCAGCCGCGTTGAGTTCAAGGGACCGGCCCGCTCGCTGGATCAGAACTCGCGTTTCTGGGCGATGCTGACCGACGTAGCTGTACAGGGCCGCATCAACGACCGCCGCTTCAACACTGAGCAGTGGAAGGACATGTTCATGGCCGCGTATGCCGAGGAGCGTGGCATCGAGATCAAGTATCTGCCCGCCCTCAACCGCGCCGGCATGATCCCCTGCGGTCGCTCATCCTCCGACCTCTCGGTGCATGAAATGTCCGAGCTGATGGAATGGATATCGGCTTGGGGCGCTGAGAACGGCATCAAGTTCCACGATCAAGAGGAGCTTGAGGAAGCATGTTGATCAATTCGAACGTGTCGAGCGCATCCCCCTGCCCCGCGCTCGATGCCAGCGGGGGCGATGCAGTGGTGATGCCTGCGTCGTCCCCGCGCAGGGAGTTCGCAGCATGAGGCTGGAGTTCAGCAAGCAGACCATGCGCGACGCTTACGAGCGGTCGGAGGGTTTGTGTGAGGGCATCTTGCCGAGCGGCGAACGATGCTGCGCCGAAGTCGAGCACAAGAAGCACTTCGACCACATCATTCCGGCGGCACTCGGCGGCGACAACAGCCTCACCAATTGCGCCGTGCTCTGCATCCCTTGCCACGGCAAGAAGACGCAGAAGATCGACGTTCCGATGATTGCGAAGGCGAAGCGCGTCGCGGACAAGCATCGTGGCATTCGCAAGCGCTCGCGCTTTCCAGGATCGCGCGACAGCAAGTTCAAGAAGAAGATCGATGGGAGCGTGGTGCTGCGATGAACGCTCCCATCCTCTGGCCGATCTTTCTTCTGGCGCTGCTGATCGTCAGCATCATCGGCGTGTTCATGACGGGAGACGCGCGCTGGCTCGTGCTGGCTGTGGTGCCGTGCATCGTGTTTGCGAAGTGGTTTCGGGTCTGAGTGAAGCATCTCAGGAGAATGAGAATGGATAAATCAATGGAACAGCCTTCTCCGCTCCCTTGGGAGCATGTTGCAGCGACCGATCATCACGGTGCATATGTCGTGAGCGCATCCGGCCTAGATGTCTGCGACCTATACGAGATGAGCAACCCGCGGTCCTATGCGGTCTGCAACGGCGGCGACTCCAAGCCCGTCCCGTTCATCGACATGGACGCCAACGCTCGGCTCATCGTTCGGGCGGTTAACAGCCATGACGCGCTGGTCAAAGCTTGCGAGGCCGCGCTCGAACACCTGTACGAGATCGCGGACAAGGACGAAGACCCCGACGAGTGGGATCTGACCAAGCAACTTGTCGCCGCCCTCGCCGCAGCCGCTGGCTGCCGCACCCAGCAGATGTGCTTCTAACTACAGGTGGAATTCAATGGTGACTGCAATTGGTGCCTTCTCAGGTCTACTTGGTGTTTGGCTGTACGCCTGGGATCACAACAGCGGCGCGGCCCCGCTGTTTCTTGTAGTTGGTCTCGCCTGCCTCGGCATCGGCGGTTATTTCAGCATTTAGAGATGAACGACGGCGCGCCGCACTGGTACATCACCAAAGACGGAGACAAGAGTTGTCTCGCCCTCTACGAAAGGCACTACAGCTGCTATGACTACAAGGACGGAAGAAAGCGCCTTCAGTTCGTCGGACCAGGAGAACACATTGTTCTTCGAACAGGCGACGCTGATGCCATGTTTGTCTGGCGAAAATTCATCGACGATAGCGGGCAGCAAGGCGTCAACTGCGCCGTCTTCCGAAACGAAAGCAAAATCAGATCGTCCGAGCTTATCCGACAGGCTGACGCCGTCGCTGATTTCTGCTGGCCTGGTGAGAGGCACTACACATACGTCAATTCGCAAGCGGTTAGGAGCAGCAATCCGGGATTCTGCTTTGTGGCCGCTGGATGGCGGCGCTGCGGAAAAACCCGGAACGGACTGCTGATCCTGGAGAAGTCGTCATGACCGAATTATTGCCGTGCCCGTTCTGCGGGATGCAGATGACACTACAGGGCGACTATACACACGAGACGGCGTGGAATTTCTACTGCCATGCCGACATCGACGATAGCACCTGCCTGCTCAAAGACCACCGTATCGACACTCAGCGGGACATGAAGACGCCTGACTACAATCAGGCTATCGCGTGGAATACACGGCGACCTGCTCAAGAGGTGCGCGCATTCTTGGAACGCATCGGAGGTCATGGCTACGGCGGCATGGCCGAGTATGAAGTCGCTTTGGATCAAGCACGCAGCCTGTCGCACATGGACGCAATAAGCGGGGGGTAGCCAATGAAGATTGCACTCTACATCGAGGACGGCTTGGAGCAGATCGTGCTCACGCCCGAAACGGACACAGAGAAGTCCATTCTCGGCAAGCTGCACGACGGCTCGCGGGATCTCCAGATAGCGCGCGGAGCGTTCTATGCCTGTCGTGGCGGTTGGACCCGTTTTAAGGCCGACCGGTACAGCCCATACGGCAGCCTCGATGAAGACGACAGCACCATGATCGTGCTGCGCCGCCAGGTCGTCTCACAGGGGGAAACTGATCGTGGCTGATCCTGTTCAGGCAATACTTGTTCTAGTCGGCGCCGTTTTCGCAGTTGGCTGCTGTGCCGCTGGCCTGACGTTCGCCGTCGCCATGGTCTGCCGATGGCTCGAATGGTCGCCGGTCAACATCACCGTCAACTACATCGACCAGAGGACGCATTGCGATGACTGAGCTTCTGCCCTGCCCGTTCTGCGGCACCGAACCCGACTTCATGAACGCGAACGCTGAGAAGTCGTTAAGCGCCCTTGTCCACTGCCTCAATGAAAAATGCGGAGTGCAGCCGAGCCTTGGCGCGTACACCAACGAGCAAGCGGTTGCGATGTGGAACGATCGCGCTGACGTGCCGCAGGCACGATCACATGCCCAAGGGGCGAGCGGCAAACGCCGCGCCATCGAATTGCTGATCAAACTCCAGACCATCGGTGATGCCACGATATATCGGCTGGCGTCAGAAGCGCAGCAAATGCTGGAGTTGGACGATCTGTCGGCCAGTCGTTCTCCGGCAGGATGCTCGCCTGAGTTCAGCGACACCGAGTATGTCCGGCTAGCAAATGAACAGCTCGCGAAGGTGATGGACGAGAACCAGCGGCTTCTCTCACAGCTCGCCGACCTCCGCTCCATGCTCGAAAGGGCCAACAGCCAGCGTGACAGCTACATCGTCACCGACGATCGCAATAGCGACGAGCACTCTTCAACTGTGGGTGAGGCCGACCATGGTTGAAGCCGACGCGGAACGGCTCTCCGACATCCTCAGTCTTGGCATTGCTAAGCTGATGGACGGCCAGCGCACGATCCCTCCACTGCCGCCCCAGTTTTGGATCGACCTCCGATACCTCATTCGTGACGAGGCGCGGTCGTTCACTCCGCAGGATGGAGGGGGTAAATGACGCCGATCGTAGAGCACAAGAACGGCAATCGCCGCAGCGTGCGCGACGACGTAGCCGCTGAATATGTTGCCTGCGTCCCATGCAAGGGAATGGGCATCGTTTATCGATATAGCGGCCAGATCGGCAGCCTTTGGCTCGATGGCTACCAAATCACCGGATATCGCGAGTGCTGGTGTGGCCACTGCCTCGGCCGCGGCATCTGGCGCGAGCACTTCCCACATGAAGGACAGGCTAATGGCAACTGACGGTCCAGATCCGGCGCCCTGCGCCGCAGACATCTACGAGCGGGGAACTGTCGTGCATCAGTGCAACTCAGTTTCTTCCAACAGGATGGAGGGCTGGGTCCGGAAGATCGCCAAGGAGTCAGGTCAGCGCGTTGACTGGCACTTCTTTGGCGGCTGGGCCGTGGTCAAGGCACTTGGTGACATTCCAGCCGTTGAAGCTGCAATCGAGAAACACAGTCACGAGCTGGATTACCTGCGCGATCAAAGCCTTCGCGGGATGCCGTTCATTTCCCAAAGTAGAGGGGCTGACTGATGGCTTGGTCGTATCAAAAGCCCACAAGGATTGTCCGAACAACGCCCGGATGGCTTTCACGGAAACAACAGGAACACGCGATGCTGAATGACGATCAGC
>Ga0214544_1002088_pt1 | contig 42104 bp, 30 predicted proteins | sample CNSS3metaG_FD_160074 | JGI IMG/M metagenome (GOLD analysis project Ga0214544, IMG submission 160074) | Root nodule microbial communities from cowpea collected in UCLA plant growth center, Los Angeles, California, USA - CNSS3 | ecosystem: Host-associated > Plants > Roots > Nodule | place: USA...
TATAAAACAACAATGCAACCATAGTATTAAAAAATCAAATAAAATTGAAAATATTTTAAATAAAAGAAATCTAACAATAAACATAAATTTCTTTCAAAATTATGTAAATATAAATACAAAAATTCAAAATAAAAAAGTAGACCCAAAAAAAATGTTAAACTACAACGGTAAAAAAAAATTCAATTTTATACATACAATATGAACACACTTACAAAATGCAAAAAGAAAGATAAGTAAAGCTAACCTCTTGTTGCAAAACCAAAATCGAAGTTGGAGGAGAGTGGTCTTAGGGGCCGAACGTGCTAATGGTTGGCCAAATATGGGAAAGAAAAACACTACCAAATGAGAACGAAAACGATAAATATTGGGCTCAAAACTCAAAACCAATCCACTGAGCAAAATCCAACAACTTTCAGTAGTGGAAAATGAAAAACTATACCTGCAATGGCGTCGTCGCCGGCACGGAGGGGAGAATGTGCGAGGCCAATATTCCGTTTCACACACCACGGAGACGAAGGAAAACACTGCAAAACGGGGACGAAAACGAAAAATATTCGGTTCAAAACTCCTAAATCAATCCACAAATCAAAACCCAACAATTTTCAGTGGTGGAAAACGAAGAAACTGACCTGCAATGGCGGCTCTCGTTGTCGCCGGCACGGAGGAGAAGAACGCGCAACGTAACATAGGGGAGGAGAGGGGTTCGCGCTGGTTTTAGGAAAAAATTAACGTCTGTGCTGTGCCAGGCCGACGTAATTTGACGTCGGGGATAAATGGGCCGACGTAACTTAACATCGGGGATAGATGGGGCCGACGTCACTTGACGTCGGGGGTAGATGGGGCCGACGTTCTTTTGAAGATGACGTCGGGGCGCTTGTGGGCCGACGTTACTTGACGTCGGGGCGCTAATGGACAGATGTTAAATTTGTCCAGTTATTTACAAAACTGCCACCGGTCATTTTTTACGTGGGTGTTCTTTTGAGCAGACGTTAAACAGGTGACGTTGAAGGCCTTTTTTGTATTAGTGCCAAATTCTTCGTCATCAAGAATCTCTACCACGTTAAAAGGTGGCATGATTGTAGATGTTTAGAAAGCATCCTTTGGAGACTTTGGCTAATGTAAAAGTTATTCTTCAGAATATTAATTATCTTAATAGATCATTAATTGACATATATTAGAGTACACCTGGATTGAGCTTTGCCTTAAAATCAATTCAAAAACACATATAGGGATTAAAATTAGGATTCATGAGAAGTTGAAATTTGAAAAGGAAACAAATTTGAAGAGAAAAATAAACTACAGAAAGAGAAAAAATGGGGAAAAATACCTACAAGAATAAAATTGCGAAAATTGCATGAGAAGAAGATGATTTACAAGAATGTTCCAGCAGAGAGGATATGGATTTAAAAGAAAAAGAGAAGATGACATTAGAGAAGATGGCTTACCGAAAAAAGGAATCTTCTCTATCTACGAAGAACACAAAGCTCATCTATCTATCAGTTACTAAAATATAACGATAAAAAAAAATTGAGTTACCATACTCCGTCGGTTTTCAAACCGACTTCAAATATTTTGTAATTTACTATTGAGGCATTTTAGTAAAACCGCCCTTAAGAAAAATGACGTTAAAATTTACTTGAATTGAAAACAGATGTGTCTCTGTGCCCTAATTTCTTTACCACTAATCTTGATTCTAATGTGCCTCATTACTCTGATTATATTGTGCATACAGTGTTTCCTTGTATCAAACTTCTTCACCACCGTGTCCTCCTCCACTACTCCATCACTAGTGCAGCGAAAAGTCTTGACATCAGTTTTTTCAACATTATACTGTTGTTCCCCAATCAATCAAAGCATAGTAAAAGGAGACTTTTGACTTCAACATTTAGTAGCTACTGCAACATTTACCTAGCTACATTGATTAAAAATGTTACTATTGATATAATATAGTTACATTTTCTTAAACTTGTTACTATAAAGAATATTAATATTAATATTGTAACACTTTTTAAAAATGTCACTGTACATATTACACTTTTTTCTATTTTCACTAACATTTGCATAATCACATCTACTAAAAATGTTACTATATACATCCTAATATTGCGATATGTTTTAAAAATGTTACTATAAATAAATAAATATATTGTATAATATCAGTATTATCAGAAATTAATTAAATATAAAATAATAATATCGCATGCATCGTTAAGAAGTAATTAAAAATTATTTTCTAGTCATTTTGAATTTATTTTAGAAACTAAATTTTAATCAGTAAAAATAATCAAAATAGAAACTAACTTTTAGTTTTTAATTATTGTATTATTAAAAAATTGATTTTTTTAATCTTTATTGTACAAATATTTTGCTGACATATATTTGATGAATGATTTTTAAGATTTATATTTACAAGAAATAAATTTAATTAAAATGTATTATAATTATAATGTAATCGTTCGGTATAGCACCATGTATAATTAACTAGTGTATTAAAGAGTATATAAAATAGAATAACATTTCTCTTTTATTATTATATTAAATAATAATTTTAGGTACTAAAATAACTCAATAATATTAAACGCAAGAAGCATCATTCCCCTTCACCACCACCGTCTGGATTCGATTTGGAGGGAGCTTCTTCTTGGATCTACCCTCACCACCACCGTCTGTTTCTTCTACAACTCTTAAGTCCTCTCTCTGTAAGATTCTTCTCTTTTGGACTGTGACCGATTCGTTTTTGCCTCTCGCTTGCTCTCGATCTGATTACCTTTTGTTCAAGTTCTGGATCTGTTGCAAGTAAAACAATTTCTCATTTTCAATTAGAAAATCAGTTAGGTTTTTCTTAATTGCGGAGATCTTAGCTTTCGCATTTCCTGCCTTATGCTCAACGAAGAAATCGAATCGTTTTATTTTCAAAACTTTCTTTCGTATTTGTGTTTAATAGACTGTGCATCTTAGCTCGCACCGAATTATGCTATTCTATTTGCTTGATAGATTTGGCAAAATAAATTAACACTTGACACCACCTCTTTAGTTTTCAAAAAATTCTGGATATCACTTGCGTGTAGTATTTTTTATTTTTTTTTGTATTTCTGTCTGAATTTGGAAAATTAAGGTTAATGGTTCTGATGTACATTGATTATGAAACTATGAGATTTGACTGCGACTATCTGATTTTGTTGACATGTGCCTTCCCATGAATATCTGCATCCAGTTGAAGCAAGATGGGGTTGATTTTCTGTCCATACTTTCTCCATATATAGCCATCTTCCATCAGGTGTGAGCTGTTCTTCTCCCATGTTGGTGCACTATAGAATACACATATATAATTCTATTCAGTTTAAGAGAGATAACTCAATAATTATTCTTTTTCAGGTTTTATTTGCCCATTTGTGCCACTACTTCTCATAGCTTGCACTCTCATCAATTCTTAATTACCTGTTCATCTTGGATAAGCATTACTACTTAATTTGTTGTACTTTTAGTTAACCAAACTCGTTTCTCAAATGTGTTTTTTTTATATCAGGTTGTGTGTGGAAATTTTGGAATTAATGGAAGTAGTTTGGTTTAATAACTTTGAATTTTATTGTTATTTAAGTTAATATTAGAATATATCTAGTGTTCTCTTTTTCTCTGCATGCCATGCCTTAATAGTGACAAACATATTTCACTTTCATTTTAGTAAATAGTAAGAATGATAGGAACTCCAAGTGAACAAAAATTGGTACTCTTTTTGTGTGAAGTTAAAGAAAATTTAATTCAATTCAATAACTACATTTCCATAAAATGTTCATGATCTTTTTCTTTTCGTATTTGTTTCTCTGGTTTGTAAAATTGAATGTCCATACTATAGCATAAATTGTCTAATTGAACCAATGTGCCAAAATATCAGAGAAGAGTATGGATAAAACTGTAAAGATATATTCAATGTATTTTGCAGAGGCACTTCTATATTGAAACTTTGTTAATGATTATATTGTTACAGTTAGGATGCTTGTAATCTTGTAGAACATGTTCATTATTTAGCACTGTTTTTAAGGCTGAAGCACGAAACTTTTAAGGGAAACAAAAATGTTAAACATTATTTATTTACATGCTTGACTATACATTGCATTAATACAGTACATTAAAATGTTATGCTTGCAAGTTGATGAGCTGAATATGCTCACCTTTGATGTATGGACATAATGCCATAGCTGTGAATGAATTTCAAAGTCAAGTAGATTTATGGCTAGTGGTGAGAAAGAAAAACCATCCTTGCTGGCCAAGAATGTTAAAGTGTATTTTCCCAAGTCTTTGGAAAAGATCGACATGGTTATGTGCGCACATATGGAAAAGGGGTTTCACCTTCCAATCTATGGGGATCTAACTTCGAAGTTGGAATACAAAAATTAATTGATGAAGTTCAAAGGAATGCTCAGGTTGAACTACAAAGCATGAAAAACAGAATGCAAGAGGAAATGAAAATAAAGCTAAAAGAGCAAGTGAAGGAGCAAGTGGAAACCAAACTAAAAGAGCAACTAGAAGCCATGAAAGTTGAGCTTCTAAACAACTTCAAAATCGCTTTTACTCAAATCCCAAGTTGTGCTCCAGAAATAATGGTTTCAAATTTGAATAAAGAGGAGGTGGACATTGAAGATGATGGATAATGATGACAACATCTCTCATAAAGGTTTATTTATTTCATTTGAGTACATTAAAGGAAAGGGTCTTCTTCTTCTTCATAGCTTTAGTGTTGTTAACATTCTTGAATATCATGCCATAAGATGTTCTTATTATCCTCTTGAACATCATGCCAAAAGTAATTGTTGCAATCCATACATAGCCACTGCCCATCATTCCTAGCTTCTGAGCAATGGAAAAATGCTCAAACCAGTTTCAGGATTAACATCCCTCCATCTGTATAAGTAGTTTTTGTTTCCATTTTTGTTGTTATATTGATTGTTTGTTAATGAACTTTATCTAAGTAGTGTTGTTGAAGGAAAAGAAATAGGAAAAAGAGAGCGGAAACCTAAAATTCATTTTGACGGGACTGACGTAAAAATATTGAAACAAGAGAAATCTCACAAGTGTAAGTTTCCTCTAAGTCTTTTAGTAAATGATAGTAATAGTTTGATTAAAAACATTTATGTATTTGTTATACTAATTTATCAATTTTAATTATCTTTATATACAGTTGCTAAATGATGCACATACATTATTACATGCAATGAGTTGAAGAAGTGGTTTGAATAAGGTGTGAATGTTTTCTATTGGATACAATAAATTGTCACAAGATTCTGTTTTTTACAAATAGCTACTAGATCTGAAATAGGAAGAAACAAATTACAGTGTTGGATAAAAATGAACCAACTCTTCCTCGCCAACCTTGTCTTTTTGTCATTACTTTTATTATCTCATTGAAATATATTCCCCACTTTTAGTAATTAAACTAGTGGATAAATAATAATATTAATTGCAATAACTGAAATTGCTTTACTTGTTTATTTTGTGTGTGAAGCTTTCAAATTAATATGATTTTTTCTTTCATATCCATCAAAGTTCTCTGGTGCATAATGTGTAAACAGAAGTATATTGTTACAAGGGTGCACATTAACCCTAGTAGGCCATTAGTACTTATCACAGTTTCTATTGAGTAGGCAGAGCAGCCAAATATCTTAAACAGTTCCACTTATTATTATTTATTAAACCAATATCACCAATTCTCTTCAAAATATGATCATATATTCGTATATATGATGATACTGTGATACCAACCATAGCTTTCATTTTGCATGCATCATGCATGAATGAGACCATGTTCATGATAAAAGTTATTGAAAACTGATTTCAGTGCTCTCTGGAAAATTCTCTTGCTTTCAGTGCCCACTGATTTTAAGTCTTTAACAGGTAATGATAGTTGGAAGTTCAGCATCAAAAGATTCTGAATGAGGAAGATGATGAAGAATAAGATTGAAATTAAAGCTAATTCACTACCATATCTCCAAGAAATTCTGAACTATCAAAATAAAAATTCATGCATTAGTAACATATATATTACTGATACAGTTCAATTTATGTTGATGGTTATTGAGATCATATTTTATGTTGATGGTTTCAGTTGAGGTATATTCTTTGATGTATTTACTTTTATTTTTAATGCAGAACAGGATGATGTTGAGAATCTTAAAACTCGGACAAAATTTGAACACTTTTTTCACATGCTCTTAATTCTTGTTTATCTATTATGTTGAAATATAGTAAAAGATTTTTTCCGTTATAGAAGATGATATTTGCCTCTTTATACATATAGGAATTAATTTAGAAAAAGGACAAATTTTAATTTTACAAATTAAAAACGTAATTAATCTTATCGATAGAAAGAGCTTGTTATAAATGTTTGAAAGATAGGTGTGACTATAAAAAGAATTGATCTGTAAAAATTAAAATTAAATTTTTTTGACTACAAGAGATCAATTGGTCAAAAGAAATGTTGTGTGACTATTTATATTATGACATTTTTATAATGTTACCTTAAAAAAAATATCACTAAAATTTTTTAGTAACAATTTTAAAATGTTTTTTTATTTTAAAAAAAATGTTACTAATGATTTTTAGTAACATTTTTATAATGTCACTCATTTATAAAAAATTTATAACAAAGAATTTAGTAACATTTTTTTTATAATGTTACATTTTTATTAAATAAATGTTACTAAAGGTATTTAGTAACAATTTTTATAAATGTCTCAATTAATATGTAAAAATGTCACTCATATTTATTAATAACATAGGATATACACGTAACATGTAGTATAATTTTTTAAATGTTACTAAAGAATAAATATGTAGTAGTGTTGGTTTCTAGTAGAAGTCTATACTTCCAGAATAGGATTCACTTGTCTACACCACCAAATCAAAAGCAATTAAAAAAAATTGGAAAATAAAAAAATAGAACTTGAAGCACAAAATATGCTTCAATTCTAAAAACAACGAAGACCTATTCAACTATATGTTTCAGTTTCTTGGACAATGGAAACCTATCTTCACTATACTCTTCGATTTTTACTATAACCAAATCCTATTCTAGAATTTTTGTTAATCTTTTTTTTTTTCTACCTACATTATGAACTTAGGAAAAAAAAATAATCAGAAACATCCAGACACAAACAAGATATATTAAAAATATAAAAATACATTAACAACATATAAAAAAAATTAACATTTTAAGAACCTAGAAGTGCAAAAGCTAGGTACCATAACAATGCAAAAATGCTTTTTGGAAGCAAAGAATCACGAGCTACAACAATGCCACCTGAATACAAAGTCTGGACATCATAAAAATGTGTATGTTAAGGGAAAAATAACGAGCCTTAACAAAACATAAAAAAAAAAGTGAGGGAAGGGAGAACAAATGAGTGAGCCAACAATGGCGAAAATGGCATCTCACAAGTGTAGCAGAGGGGAAGAAAGGGAGCGACGTTCTTGTTCGCAGTGACAATGGAGAACTGGCAGTGGTGTTGACGTCTCCTAGTTGCAGAGGAAAACAAAGAAGTTCTTGGCGATGCAATGAAACAAATGACTTTAGTGGGGTTCTAAATATATGAAAACTTAACCCTAGCACAGGAATAGACTTCTGTTCGTTCTAAACCTAAAGCCTATTCTTTGACACAAAGATGAAGTGCAAAAATAATAATGACGTTTTTTAATTTTTAGGATGACTTTAGGTTTTGGTTCCTTAAAGAACCAAAGTCTAGTTGTGCAAAAAATTTTAAAATGTCACGGCGCCTATAGTTTTGAAACCGAAGTCTCTTAGGCGATTTTGAAAACATTTTTAGCACTAATGCACCTAAAAAGGAACCAAATCAGTTGACTCAATTGGAAAAGGAACTCCGCTTCCTGGTAAACCTTCAATACCAACATCCTCCTTTTCCTCTCCTTATCCCAGAAACGATCATTATAAATAGCTTTGGTAGTGATCAAGAAATTGTGTTTCTTTAGCAATTGAGTAGAAAACAAGTGAATTTTCCTAAGGTTCTTATGTTTTCTTGGTTGAAAGAAGACAAGTTCAAAGGGTTGAGAAAGTTCCTCCAACATCAACGTCTTCAAACATTCCTTAAAATAACTGGTAATGAGTATTCCGACATGGTAAATGTATTCTATAGAAAGTTTAACATTTGAGATTGTTGTTATGAAGTCTTAAGTGAAAGGGATATTAAGGTTTCTTAAAGTGCTAGGAAAGAATTGATTGGTTTGAAATATTGAAGGATCCGAGTTAGCAAAGGCAACACAAGTGCTGCTAACAACTACAACAAGATTAATATTTCAGAAGTTGTTTGAACAAATTTTTTGGTCTCACCCCAATATGCCTCAGTTTTAGAACCGAGGCAGAATTACAAAAATAACCGGAGCCAAAAGCCATTGCTGTACTGGTGAAAAGATAGATCAGGCCTCGTAATAGTGAGATAAATTAACTTTCCAACAAGCCTCCTATATCTCTCTGGATCGAAGAATAATTCACCTTCTTCTATTGTTAACTTCTGATTTGGGTCCATTGGACTGTCTACTGGTCTGCAGTCAATCATACATGTTTTTTGTAATATATCAAGAGCATATTTCCTTTGAGAGATTACAACTCCATCTTTTGACTGAGCTACTTCAGTGCCCAAGAAGTATTTGAGGCTTCCGAAATCCTTGGTTTGAAAATGTCTACACAAGTGCTCCTGTAGGTGAGATATTCCAGCAGTATCATTTCCTGTAATAACAATATCATCAACATATACTATTAGGTAGACACATTTCCTAGGAGAGGTATGTTTGTAAAAGACTGAGTGATCTGCCTCACTGCGTCTTAACCCAAATTTCTGAACAATGGAGCTGAATTTTCCAAACCAAGCTCGTGGTGATTGTTTGAGGCCATATAAAGAGCGATGCAATTTGCATACCATACCAGACTCCCCCTGAGCAACAAACCCAAGAGGTTGCTCCATGTAAACTTCCTCCACAAGATCACCATGAAGGAAGGCATTTTTGATATCCAATTGATGAAGCAACCAGTGACGAATTGTTGCCATTGGAAATATTGTACCCTTTTGCAACCAATCGGGCTTTGAGTCGATCAACCTGACCATCAGGGCCAACTTTAATTGCATACACCAATCAGCAACCAACAGCCTTCTTGCCCGAAGGAAGGGGCACGAGCTCCCAAGTATGATTGCTTTCAAGAGCCTACATCTCTGCAATCATGGTTTGTCGCCATCCAGGATGATCAAGTGCTTCATTCACATTTTTGGGAATAACAACAAAAGACACTGAGGATAAAAGGGAACAATAGGAAGGCAATAATCTGTGATAGCTAAGAAAATTATAAATGGGATGTGGATTTCAAGAGGAATGAGTACCTTTTCTTAGAGCAATGGGCTAAACTAAATCACCTTCACCAGGAGTCGTGGGATCAAGAGACGAGGGAGAAGAATCTGAAGTAGGGGATTCACCATGTTCTTGAACAACTGGACTATTCGTCGGCGTCTTGTGTTGGAGAGAATCAGTAGGTGGAGATGATGGCTCAGGAGGACTTTGGTCGAGACTCGGAGTGACATGGACATTGGAAATATTGTACTTAACCTCGGGAATAGGAAGGACATGCTGTATGGCATGACCATCTTGAACAAATGGAGAGAAGTAAGGGGTCTGTTCAAAAAATGTAACATTGGCAGACATGTAATATTTCTTGGTTTTAGGAGAGTAACATCGATACCCTTTTTGAAGTCGTGAATAGCCCAAGAAAACACATTTGAGAGAGCGAGCAGAAAGCTTGTCTAACTCGGGAGACATGTCATGAACAAAACATACACAACCAAAAACTCTAGGAGAAGTGTGAAAGAGAGGATTATCTGGAAACAGAATGGAGAAAGGGACCTTATGATTGAGAGAGGAAGATGGCATCTGATTAATAAGAAAACCTGCAGTTAAGATGACATCTCCCTAGTGATGGACAGGAACGTTGGCACTAAGCAAAAAGGGTACGAGCAGTTTCAACTAAGTGTCTATTTTTTCTTTCTGCTATACCATTGTTGTGGCATATGAGGACAAGTAGACTGATGCAGGATACCATGGGAACTCAAAACATTAGAAAAAGAAAACAAAAAGTACTCTTTGGCATTGTCACTTCTTAAGATTTTGATTACTTTACTAAATTGATTCTTGATTTCATTAAAAAAGGATGTGAAGATGGATAACAATTCAGAACGATCTTTCATAAGATAAACCCAAGTACATCTCGAATATTCATCAATGAAAGTAACAAAATACCTAAAGCTAAAAGATGAGACATGACTAGGTCCCTAGATATCGGAATGGATGACAGAAAAACTAGAAGTACACTTTGATTGAGACCTTTTAGGAAAGGTAGATCTAACATGTTTTCCTAGTTGACATGACTCACATTCTAAAGTCTGGAGACTATTAAGTTCAGGAAACATTTTCTTTAACTTGGACAGGTGAGGGTGACCAAGCCGATCATATAACATTTTTGGATTAGGAGCTGCAACACATGACACTCGTGGACGAGATCTAATATGGTATAATCTGCCCGCTTCATATCCTTCTCCAATCTGTCTCCCCGAGCCATGCTCCTATATAACAGAAGATTTGTTATCGAAGGTTACAGAGCAATTCACTATTTTGGTTAACTGACTTAAGGAAATTAAATTGAAAGGACAATTAGAGATAAAAAGGACAAATTTTAGATTTAAGGAGGGAGATAGGATGGCTTGACCGACTCCCTTTGAGGATGTTTTAGAACCATTCGCAAGGGTTATAAAATGAGATTTTTCTTGGAATGAAATGGTTGAGAACAAGGAGGTATTACCAGAAATGTGATCAGAAGCACCAGAGTCAATTACCCATGAATTGTGACCTTCCATGGATTGAGAGATGCAAGCAGTTGATTTACTTGGAGCTTGAGATGATTGTGCCAAGCTGTTGGACTTGAGTCGTAGGTACTCTTGATACTCGTCCTCAGTGAAGTTGGAGTCATTAGTCTCTGCCTGGGAGACATTGGCTGTTTTGGCAGGAAAACCATGTAAAGTGTAGCAGTTTTCCAGGGTATGACCCATCCTTTTACAATACGTACACTAAGGACGCCCACGACCTCCACGTCCACCTCCTCTAGTTCCACGACCTCCTCTTCCTCGGGTGGCGACCATGACAGATGGTTCCATTACAGCAAGATTTTTTGGAGTTTGAAGAGTTGGAACACGTATCATGCGGGAGATCAAAGTTTCCATGGAAGGAACCTCATGAGGGGTCAAAAGCTGATCTCAGATATGATTAAAGTTTGGGTGTATAGCGCGGAGGATCATCACCATATAGTACTTGTCAAGCTTTTTCTTCATTTCATCTAGAGAGTCGACTTCCAAGAACATTTGAAGTTCTTCCACAGCAGCTTGAGCGTCATTCATGAATGAAATCATATCATGGTTAGTCATTTTCAGAGATGCCAACTTATTCGCTGAATCATAGAGGCACTGGCTATCATTTGCATAGATATTGAGTTCTCTTCCAAAACAAGTGGCATGTTTTGAAGGCCCGAATGGGACATCATAAGTCGTGATTCCACCGACTGTCACAATAGAGTACATAGTTGAAAATCTACTTGTTTCCACTGTTCAACGTTTTCAGAAGGTATGTGGCTGTCATCTTTCTCAAGGTGGTCGTGATGTCCTTGACCGAGAAACCACATCTCGACGGCAGCGGACCAAGATAAGTAATTTTGGCCATTTAGTTTCTCGGAAGTAATGCAGGGGCTTCCAGAGAATGAAATAGCACTCCCAGTACCTCCAGTGGCCATATCTGATCAAGAGAATAAAGAAACAGCAAGGATCTCGAAAAACAGTGACGTTTTTTTAATACCCTAGGGAGATTTTCACAAGGGATATGCTACTGGACTTCACCGAAACAAAGGTTTGAAGGTCAAAACGGGTAGAGGAGGCTCCGACGACGGCTATGGAGGCTCCAACGACGGCTATGGAGGTGGCGCGACGACGAACCGGTGACTGGACGGTAGCGCGTGGGCGGCACGCGCCTGACTACAGCAGACTGAGATGGCGCGTATGGAGGAGCGTGGTGACGACTCTACTTTCGGCACTGGCGGGGTTGGTTGTCGCGTAGAGAGGCTGTCCAGATCCTATGGTTTCCGGACGGAACTACGACGGCGGACGGCGACGGACGACGATGGAGGACTGCAGACTGACACAGACAGTGATGAAATGTTGTTTGACAGTGTTGGGTAGTTCAAAAAGACAATGTCTGGTTCTAAAACGAGGTTAAATGAACTTGGACAGCGGCGTGACGGATGGTGGCGGACTAGATGAGACAGAAACCAAAGCGAGATCGACCCGCTCTGATACCAACTTAAGATTGAGACTGAAAATATGAGTAGTGGACAATAGGACCACTCTCCCTCCCTTCTATTTATAATGAAACAAGTACATGGAATATGAAAAGATTGCTCTAGGATCCTAGGCATAATTAGATAAACAGTAGATACGACAGTAGATAGTTTCCCACACTCTACACCCTATACATAGGGTTAATGATACAATAGAAGTAATAATTCTAACAGATAGAAACAAAGACGAAAGAAAAAGATATATATGATATTTTTGTTGTTATTAGAAAGATCACATAAAATCTCTATTTAGGATTGATTTTTTCATTGAGAGTGAAGCCTATAAATATACATATTGAATGAATGAGTGAGTGTTACGCTTTGTGACAAAGAATGTGACATAGGGAGAGCTTTAAAAGTTTCTATTCTCAAGAATGTGACATAAGGAGAGCTTTAAAAGTTTCTATTCTCGATCTAGGTAAGGGAAACTAACCTTTTTTTTTCTTATTTGTATGTATGTGTTTTGAATTTAACAAGAGTGATGTTTATGAGGTTTGATGTGATATTTTTAATTCTTCGTTTAAAGTTATGAGAATGAGATTTTGTGAAATTATGAGTATTTTGGTCAATGGTCTTATATAAATTTTGTATTATAAATAAAAGACTCTATTAATTACTTCTGCCCAAAAACATTTCGTAATGGAGTTGGGATTCAACATTGTTGAAGCAATTTCTTGTAAAACACAAATTTTCCTCAAACAAAAGCATTTTTGTTGTGGTGTTCTGGTAGTAGAAAAAATGTGATTAATGCCATAATTTCCAGATAGTTATCGAAAACTATCATTTTCAAATTCTCTATCATAATCACTTCTAACATAAATAATTGATAAGACCTTTTCATTTTGAAATTTTCTTAAGAATTTATAAAAGAATTTGAAAGACTCATTCCTATAGCTTAAGAATGTTACCCAAATCCATCTAATGTAATCATCAACAATCATAAAACCATATCGTTTATGACATAAGGAGTCATTTCTACTGGGGAAAAATATCTAAGTGTATAAGCTCAAGGGTTCCTTAAGTAGAAATTTCGTTTTTTGCTTTTGAAAGACCTTTTAGCTTTCTTCCTTTGAAACATCATTCGCAAAGAAAATTCCCTTTGAATGACATTCCTAGCAAGCCTCTTACGAGACTATATTTGTTTAGATTTGAGAGTAATCTCAAACTTGAATTGCCACACTTCTTGTGCCATAGTTGGTGATATTCTTTGATGGTTATGAGAAAAGATACATTTTAAGTTGATAACTCGTCCATATCAAATTTATGAAGGTTACCTTATCTTTTAGTTGTGAAGAGATGTCTTTCGTCACTATTGTTTACCATATATTTATTCTTGTTAAATACAACATCACAACCATTGTCACACAATTCACTTATGCTTAATAGGTTGTGATTTATACCATCTACTAAAAAACATTACTAATGTAAAGAAAGGGTTTCAAAATTACTTGACAAATGCCCATTAATTTTCCATGTTGGTTTTAAAGATGACCTTCCCTCCTTTCTTCATTTGTAAGTCTTGGAATATAGACCTTTCTCCTGTCATTTGTCGTGAACATCCATTGTCCAAGTAGCCTGACAATGGTTTGTTTTGTTGGGTTGAGTAAGTGTACAAGAGGTATTAGTGTTTTCCCTTAGGTATCAATATTTCTTTGGGTCCTTTGGGCTAAGTTTGTTAGATGGAACATTAGTTTTTAAATCATTTTTCTATTCAAATCCTATTCTTGATTTATCATGAGATTTCCTAGAATTGTTTACTACATGTCTAAAGATTTTACTTTCATATTTGTTTGAGCTTGGAGTTTGTAGGACTTTGTGTAGGAAATAATTTTCATAAATTAAATTTTCTATTACTCCGCTATTTTTTTTTTTATTTCCATGGGCCTTTTACTAATTCTCTCTTTAATAAAAAGTAGTTCTTTTCATAGATCATTATTTTTCATAATTTTGTTCTTTAAGCTTTTGGGTTAAATCCTTATTTGCTTTGGTTAAAATTGTGTTTTCATCTAAAAGTTTTACATTCTTATCATATATTTCATTAGATGATACCTTTCTACTTTCTGGTCTTTTTAAGTTTTTCTTTAAACTTATGTTTAAAGATTTTTACATGTAAACTATTCTTTCATTATTTGGTATAGCCTCATAGTAAGCTTGTCTAACAGAGTGTAAGTCAGAGAAATCTACTTCTTATCAAAGTCAAGGGCAAATTGAGTATAATAAAAGAAAGCATAGACCAAGAGTGAATAGATAACTACCTAATTGATTGTAATACTAGTTGTTAGTTAGAAAGAAGCTTATACTTCAAATAAATAAAAAACTAACTTAATAATGCCAACTTCACACATTGGTTTTCCCTAAATTACATTTAAAAAACAAGATTTTCCTAACAATTCAACTCAATACTATTCTCAAATTAGGAAATACAAAAAATAAAATGCTTTAAAACCAAATGCAGCACAAAAATTGAATCCGCTAGACTGCAACCAATTAAGTGCAATTCGAACTATGAATACCTCAATTAATCACATTATTTCTTCTTCAATTATGTACGATTATGCAACCCAATTCACGCCAAGAAGATAAGACTCTGGTTCGCAATTATATGTAGAACACATTACATTAAATCAAATACCTGCATAAAATTCAGCAAATAAACCTAGCTGAAAACAAAACCCTAACTTCTATCGAAGGAAGAATGTCATACTAACCTTCGAACGGCGGAGATGAGCCGAGATGAGCGGAGCAAACCACGAACGGAGGAGATGAAGGGAGAATGTGGACTCAGGCGACACTATAAGAAATATAATTATTATCTATGTCAATATTTCGTAGGTAATTTACATTTATCTATGACTTACCTACTAAACAAATTTCATAGGTATTACGCTAGTTGGTAACTTATCTACGAAAATATAATTCGTAGATAATTTACTTACGAAAATATTCGTCAAAAAATTTATCATCCATTATTTAAATTACCTACAAAATATTTCGTGTATAATTTGCCTACAAAAGTTTTTGTAGGTAACGTACTTATGAAATTCCTCATAAATAACTAACCTATGAAATTTTTCTTAAATAACTTAAATAAAAAAAATAAAATATTCTAAAATTCCTATTAAAATATATATAGAATAATTTTATAAATACAACAAAAGGTCTATTTATTTTCAACTCTCTAAAAAAAAATAAAGGTTACATTCCTATACAGACCATTTTCACAGTAACATCTGAAAAAAATTTAACACAAAAATAAAATATTTATTTACAAAAGAATTTTCATTTCCACAATTTAAAGTAAACTAAACAAGTACACTCAACTGCTCTCTTGCTCAACTGTTGTCTTTCTTGGAGACTCCCTCACTCCATTTCACTGATCTTGAACCAATATTCCTAACCTGAGGCCTAATCACTTCAACATCTTTGCTTCCACCTTTATCTTCTACTTCTTTAGTTTTTCACATGAGTAATCCTTCCTGGTAGTCTTCCTGCAATCAGTGACCACCTGAAATAAGGGATGCAACCAACTTAGCAGCAACTCATTAAAATTCTAGATTAAATGTAAAAAGAAAAAAAAGGTTGAAATTCACAATAAAGGTTTCAAAGTAATTACTCTGTACATAAAGAAATCTATCATCATTAATTTGATAAAATTTATTCAACCTAATCGAACCTAACCCATATTTAACTTCTGTAAATAACAACCTTTCACATTTAGCTTCATCCAACAAACCACACGAGTAAATATGACAAACGTATAAAAATGAATTCAACCTGATCTAATCTAACCCAATTTTAATGCATTTAAAATCTACCAAATGGTGATCCACTTTTAATTCACTGTGCAGAGAAAGAGGAGATGGGGTTTGTTTATTTTCCAAAATTCAAGAACCTTGCGGATAAAAATACACCTAGCTAGCCATGTAAGCAACATCCATAACTAGTCATCTTGTTTCATCGCACAAGTGTCTATGTGGGTTATATCATATTCCCACACGTTCCAACATTTGCCTTAATCATTTATGTTACTTTCACTTTCACGGCTGCCTTAATCATTTATGTTACTTTCACTTTCACGGCTAGCTGCTACTACAACATGGGGAATATCTATTTAGGAATTATTTGTTTCTACTCTTAGCATAAACTTATCAATATGATAATTTATTTTTTTTATTTTTAAACTATAATAAATATTTTGATAATTTATTTTTTTTTATTTTTAAACTATAATAAATATTTTCAACACTAGTATTGTAAAAAGTAATAGACAAGGTTGTCTATTCGAGAACACCTGCATACAATCACATGCAATATTTAAATAACAATTTGTAATTTGTAACAACACGTAAATATATAAAACGTAAATATACAAAAATAAATCAATAGATAACAAATAGTGTTATAAATATAATTTGTAACAACACGTAAATATATAAGTGTATGCGTTTGTCTAATTCACTACTTTAATATCAATAAAGTTATTGAATTCATCACATAATAATGCCTAATTCTCTTTGAAAAAATATTACATATATTTTAAATAAAAAATGAAAATCCCACTATGAGAAATTACCCCAAAATGTGGTGTGGCTGAATTAATGCATGCAATTGCAGCTGCTACTCACAATCAATGGTAACTTATCATGCATATGATATTTTGAATTCCTCTTGTTGCCAAATTCTTTTTCATTTTTATTCCAATAGTTTTTAGCTTGCATATCTATCATGTAAAATAATTGAGAGAAAACTAAGCGAAATTACCTAAAACCAGATACCAAAAGACAGATCTTAGACATTTTCTATTGTTAAACTCATGCAAGTAACTATCCAATGGAACTTATCCAAATCAAGTTGAACATATTGCTTTGAATCAAATAACTACCTGGTAGGCAAGTTGGGTACGAGCAAGATCCAACGGGTAGGTACAAAAAATTGAAGTTCCTCCTGCAGCAAAGCATGCAAAAAGATCAATACAAGGATCCGAACCACGTAAACCAAAGTAATTAAAACCTCTGAAAGTAAAATAAAAATCCGAAAGTCACTTAATGAGAATAGAAATCAAGGTCTTCAAGACTCCTGTAAGAGGCACAAAGAATAATTTATTTGACATATGAGGCAACCCAAGACATAATATTATCCTGTCTAGCAAATTAGAACCAAGAACCATCAACAAAAACCCAAACTGAAACAACAACCAATAATCCTTAACCAAGCATCAATGACTTTCCATTAATTATGTCTTCAAGACTCCAGTAAAAGGCACAAATCAAACTAACTAGAATAAAAACATAACTTACAAAGACAAATTCCATCTCTAATCACTAGTATAGGAAAGGAAAATGAAAGTGGTTATTTTCACCTTTTGACTTCGGTGAACAACCGAGACATATACTGCCGAGGTAAAAAGCTAGTTCTTTATGTCTCGGTTATGAACCCAAAGCATATTAAGTTGTTACTGTCTCGGTTTGTATCAAACCAAGGCCTATTGCATATCAGAAATAAAAAAAAAAATTAAATATACTCTCTGCTCAATCCACTATGTGTAAACCCTAATCCCTTCTGCTGTCGCCGCTCTCTAGTCCCTCCTCCAGCAGAAGCTCGAGCTCGACAAGGATGATGAGGCGTCAACCTCACAAGGCCCTTCATTTTGTGCAGACAACAAATAAGAAATAATAAAGGTTGGTGGATCCATTGTTGGAGCAGCAAGATGCAGGAATATGCAGCATGGATTTTAAACTTCTAGAACAACATTAAAGTCATAACTTCAATTTGATCTTACTAAGACAAATACAAGACCAGTGGAAAAAATGAAAAGACAAGGATAAAAGATGCATGTGTTGGTGTAGTTAGAAAAGCATTACCAGTACACCAACAAGCGCTATAAATGAACTTATTGACTTTCATTCCTGTAAATCTTGTATCAAGCAAGCTAATTGTTCTTACAAATGATTCAAAAAAAAATGATTAAAGCAAAGATCTTTTATCAAAAGAAAATAACTTTCAAGAAGAATGATAGGGTTGTGAGGAAGCTTCCTACACATGCTCTTGTAACAGAAGGTTGTGTAAGAGTCAAAAAATTTAGATGAGAATTATCAGAACATAGAAACAAATAAAATTAAAAATTAAAATAGAAAACAAAAAGTTTAACCATTTTGACAGTAAAAGTGGTCGTCTTCCACATTTATCCATCAAAAGTACTCCTAAAGATGAAAATGAGAACTATAAACACAAATAATGGACTATGTGAAGAGAATACCTAGACATCATAGCAGCAATAGCACCAAACCAGAGATGCTTGGTGGTGTTGACGTCATTGCCTCCTCGCACCTTAACCTTTCTTTAGAGGTTGTGTCCTTGTTGGACACGAGTTCGTCATTTGGCAGTTTGGATTCGATGACGAGTTTTGCAGTCGGCAAGCTCACTCACAAAAACACCCAGCCGGAACCCTCCTCAGTTGGGGTGAGTGCTGGATTGGGAAGAAGCGGCGGCGTGAATATTCAAGGAAACGAAACGAAGAAAGGAATTGGGAACTTTGGGCTCGAGAAACAACACTACAGTGAAGGAAGCAAAATCTGAAATTGAAGTGAAGAAAATAAGGGGACAATATGTATTTTGTTGCTTGCAGTCCGCTTCCTGCATTGTCATTCTCAAAAAGAAGGGTGTGTGCCCAATTCCTTACTTGACCCTAAACTATTCAAAAACTATCAATGTAAAACCCTATATTAATCGCTTTTTTGAAAAAAAAAAAAAAACACAATTCCATATGCGTTTTTTTATAGTCTGTGAAGAGGATTCTGTTTCGTGAACCTCGTTCGCACGAGTTAGGTCTCGAGATTTGCTTTTCTCGCGACAGAGAGGGATCGAGGCAGACAACATCGGGGACAAACCTCAGTCGTCGCTGGGTGAGTGTGAGCTCAGATGAAGAACGAACAAGACGAAGCTCGGACGAACCGCAGATGAACTATTTACTGTCGACCACATTGTTACCGTTGGGAAGAAAACTACGAACTTCATTGAGCTTGGGGATGAAGGAGGATTTGTTGAACCTAAGTGACACTGCTAAACACAAAAAATTTACGAAGTGTTATTTCTCAATTATACTTTAATAAAAAAATTATATAATTTACATACGAATATTAGTAGATAATATCTTTTAAAATAATTTTTATATATTTTTTATATAATTTTTATAATATTTATTTTCTACTGTATATTTTATAGGTAAAGTTTCATACGTAAAATTTTTACCCACGAAAATTTTATATGTAATTTATTTTTGTGTTACTTACGGACTTTTAATTTATTTTTGAATATTTTTTATAGATAAAATAAAATTATTTATAAAAAAATTTTAATAGATAATTTTTCGTAAATGACAAACAATTTTTTTGTAGTGTGTGAGGAGGGAATGACTTGACTACTTTGTGAGGAGAGGAAAATCTAGACTGAGAGGATAGGTGGAGCGAAGACCTAGTGGAGAGAAAAAGAAAATTTTTTATCAATTTTACTTGGTCATTACCAACAGATTTCATCTGTACTACCACATGTGCTTTATCTATCGAAGGATATTTTTAGAACACTACACATGTACATTTATCAACAGTATTACGAATTCTTTCATCATAAAGTAATTGAAATGACCTGTCGATAAGTCCATCGATAACACACAGGTACTAACGGAATACGATTCGTCGATAAATATCCATGAGTTAATACTATATATTTTGTAGTGTTAGTTTATTAAACATGCATCAGCGAATAACAATTATTCATTTCATTCCCACCAATACAACTATATTCTGATCTCAATTTTCCTAAAAATTTCATTAAGATCAATAATTAGATATGAAATACTACCTAATTTGCAACTCGATGTTTTGTTATAATTTAATATTAAAAATATATAAATATGTTAAGAGGTAAAGGATAAATGTGTATATATACCACAAGAAAACTATCAAATAGTGATCAATTTTATGATAAAAAAATATGTTTAGAGACCAATTTAGAAACCAATTTCATAATTAGAGACTAAGTTATAGACCAAAATCTTGATAGCTAATGTTAGTGACCAATTATAAATCAATTCATAATAGAAATTATTTTAATAATTAATTTAGAGACTAATGATTTTTAATTTATAAATTAGTATCTAAATTAGTCACTATAATGACTAAAAATTTTTAGTCACTACAATTGGTCACTTATCAATGATTTTGTTGTAGTGATAAGTTATCCTTAAATCTAACTTTTAATCATCGTAAAACTTTTAAACATACCACCAACATAGTTAGAATTTTATGGAAGGATATAATGTGTGTTTACAAAGTCGTGTTTAGATAACTTCAAAGCAAATTGAAATTCAGTATCATCCTCAATTATAACATTTAACTTTCTAATATTTACTTCAAAGTAAAAATGATTAATATTTCTAAAATGAAATTGTTATTAATTGAGAGAATTTCTCTTTTTTAACAAATCGTTATTCTTTGAATAACTTGTCGGATAATCCAAAAGGGACGTGCAAGCAAAATGGAGTTGACCCTTACACAAAAATGTAGTTCACCAATGATCAATAAAAGATCAAAGGTGTGGAACCTATGTGATAACTGGTTGGGGTGAGCTCTGTGCACTATTTTAAAGCTAGGGAGAATTTTAAGCACTTTTCTATAATTAATCTTAATACTAGGCAAAACTCTATATGGAGAGACATGTGGTTAGCGATAGTGGAGAAAATCTGGAAATATAGGAATGGGGTAATCTTCAAACAAAAGAAAGTTGATCTTGACGAAATATTTGGTTTAGCACAAGTGACAGCTTGGGGTTGGATGAAACACAAAATTCCCTCAGTAAATTTTTCATATAGTGATTGGGTTTTTTCACCTCTCTCATGCTCAAAATCCTTATGATATGATAACTACTGTGTGTTCTTAGTTTGACAAGTGAGAAAGATGCATGACTTTTTTAACAGGGACATATATTGTTTAAGTGGAACCTAAACATACTTGGGATAAGCACAACCTTGCCTTTCTCTCAAGACTGTGTTCCTCAACTTTTCTCCATTTAGATGAGGACTTTGAGCTCTTCAATTCGGTGTGGAAATCTGTCCAGGCTATGTTGATTATGTCTTATTGCTTCAGGTTATGTTTGGCTCGTGGTTGGGTTCATGGTATTGGTGACATTTGAATACATCATTCTATACGCGTGCCTATACCTATTCATGTGTAGGGTCTTTCTGTCTCTATTTTTGGTTGTGTATTTTGGAGCAGCAGAATAAGTTTGTGACTACTGCTTTAGTCCCATGTGCATCTTCTTTAAGGTCTTTTTAATCTTTGATAGATCTTTAGTTTTTGACTGTCATGTCTTGAAAGGTTTCGATGCCAAGCTTTTGCATGTTTTTATACATGTTATTGAGCTTTTTGTAAAAGGGTTAGAGCACCCCATAAGTGTTCTTCTTTAATTTATTCATTCTTTGCTGAAAAAAAATAATAAAAGACCAAAGCTTCTAGTTTATACAGACATCTTTTTAACTAATAAAGTTTCAATGTGATCTTTCGTTATACCTCCTGCATTTGTATAGTTATCTTCATCTTTGTAAAGCACATCAATCACACGTGCAAAGTTCACCGCACGAATAAGAAATGTCATTGGTACTTGAGTAGGAGCTAAGCATGCATCGTTTATGTGCTTCCAAGCATTCTCAACTAGCTTGAGTAGTTCTTCAATGGCATGTTTCCTTGAGATTTTATGCTCCTTCATATAGCATTGAATGCTTGAAACAACATGTTGTCTATCCTGTTCAAACTTCGTAAACAAAAATAACAATGAAAAAAAAACAGAATCCAAACAAATCAATATTTAACAGTTGATATATAATGGTCTTAGAAAAATTATTATCAAGTCTTTCTCTTCCAAAATTTTAAGAGTTCTACAATTGCTAACTGTAATAGAAAATAAATAAAATGTTTCTTTGTAAACTCAAAGTACTTATCAGTGGGTCACACACAACCTATAGAAAGTACTAGGACAAGCAGAGTTCTATTATTATTAATTCTTCTCGACATATTAGTTCCACATAAAACTTTGTCACATTCTCGTTCTAGTTAAATTGGTAGAAATTAATTAGTGTCTAGGGTGTACCTCATCTCCAACAATGTCATCCGTGATCCTACATATAACTGCAGAAGCTATAATAATGACTGGTTCATTCGTTGCCCATATAAGGACCTGCTCTGTTAAATTTTTCATGCCTAGGAAACATGTGGTAATCAACAGAGTGTAACCACTGGACGTTCTTCTTACTTGCATGTACTCTTCCAATGTCGGAATGTGGTTGAAATGGCACCATCTTGCCTCAGCCATGTGAGCTTGGACTAGTCTTTTCATCTAATGCTTAGAAAAGAATATTTGATTTAACTTCTTTGTATTACTTGAATGATGAATAAGAAAAAATAAATGAAACTATAATTCTACCTCTTTTTTAACATACTTGATGCAATATACTTTTCCTTCCTTTCTCATCTCCAGCTCAATTTCTTCAAATACATCCAAAATTGCTTTATAACATAATTGCATGTATTTTGGGAGATCAACCAAGCAACAAATATCCCACCTGCTAACATTGAGATAGTTATCTTTAATGATATATTGGTAGAATTAAGCTAATGATATACTATTTGTCATTTTTTATGTGCCTAACCTCTCAACTGCATTGGTGAATAACTCAAGTTCTTCTATGGTTCCATAAGCATCGTACATGTCATCAATGATAGAAGCTAGAGTTATTAATTTTGTTGTTATCCATCTACAATACTGTGGCTCAAAATACACCCCCAAAATCCAAAAACAACATTCTGTGATCCTATCTCTTGTAAAAGGTAAATTTGTTGAGACATCTAAATCCTTAGCCCACCATCTGAATCACAAAAAAACAACATTCAGATTTCAAAGACAAAAATAAAATTTTTTAAGTGATGCTTATTGATTTATACATGAATGGTAATACGTTTGAGGAAGATATTACTTGGTTAGACGGCTAACTTCTTTCAAATGTAGCTCCTGCAGCTTGTTAAAATCTAATTTTGCAAATGTTAACAATTTTTCATCGTGCGATGGATCTTCGTAGAAAGACATAAAATATGTTGCCTCCAACCTAGGCAAACCTCGGCGAAGTGATTGTCTTAAGCTATGATGCACACGTGCAGCAAGAGAACAACTTAATCGGGTGGTTGTAGACTTTGTTAACTTCTCCCGACTGAAATTGTGTGCTTTTTCAAGTACGTCTTCTCCATGACATCTTAGTTGGGCTGCTTCATACAAACTTAACATTCCTTCAATATCATTGGTTAAGCTTTCCTCAAAATTTCCGGTTTGGTCTATGAATCTGCAAAATATACCTGTTTAAAATATGTATTAATTTACAGGTGGACATTAATTTAATTGTATAACTATTTCAAGGGATACCACCACACAATTGACTTACACATTAAAATCAAACATTTTGTATAAGTTCGTTTGAGTTACCCTATAAACCTAATCTTAAAAGTGAAAATTGTTTCGATCAAATAATAGGTGTTGTATAATTTAAAAGAGAATAAACATTATTTAGGTCAAATTATATTTGATCTTCTTACAAAAATAGTGTACTTTTGTACACATTACCAGAATGGAAGCTTCATAAAAAATTATAATATTTTGTACACATTTACCAGAATGGAAGCTTCATAAAAAATTATAATATTTTAATAAGTCGTGTTTCATCAACACAACTTCAACAATGAATTTTATAGAAGACGTGAGCTCTAGAGATGACTTTTGATTTAAATTTTCAAAGTCCGAAGTAGTGTACCCTGTGCACAACTTCTGTGTAAGAGGTGATCCACTGAAGTTGTGAGTGAAACAAACAAATTTCAATTTCTTGTTTTAAACTAAAAGTTTTGTATACACTGCACGACTTATAAGTAAAATCTGATGAACTGAGCCTCAAAAGGAATGTTTTGAGGATGAGGTTCTACTTGATGTGGTTGTTGCATGTTCTAAGCGCTATCTAATGATCCAAAGCCAATCAACGAGACAACTGATATTCGAAAGCAGAAGCTGAGAATATCATGTTAAACCTTACACAAAAGTCGTAAATGGAATATAGAACTTCTGATTTAAACAAAAAAAAAAAATTGCAAATCATTTTCCTTCTCACAACTTCAGTTGAATAGATTTTACAAATAAGTCATGTGTGGTATACACGACTTCTAATTTTAAAACAAAAAGTTAAAAATTTGTTTCCTCTCCTCACAACTTAAATGGATAACCTCTTACACAACAATTTGCATGTAGAACACGGTTTTTACTCTGAAAATTTAAATCAAAAGTCGTCTCTGGAACTTCCGACTTCTATGAAATTTATTGTTGAATTTTGACGGACACAACTTGCTCAAAATTTGTAATCTTTTCTGAACCTATTTATTAGTAATACCATCGTAGTGAGTTGAACAAGAAATTATTATTCTTTGAAAAGTAAATTTGGTTAATGCTCATCTAATGATTATCTAATGATTCTCATCTTCTATCTAAAATTAAAATAATACCATCGTAGCGAGTTTGATTTGAGATATTTAGATATTTATCTAATGATTCTCATCTTCTATCTAAAATTAAAATAAAACCAAGGCAAACTTTATCACCATTAACATGCGAGCCATGTCATGGTTACGTATACTTCAATATATATTTAACTTCATCCTTGTTTCAGGGAAGAAACTCATTATTTTATTCCACCATATATAGTTTAGGACAATGATATTTTGACTACTAAATTTTAATAATTTTCTCTTATAATATGAGGTGACATTTTATAAATGATTTTAAAATATTAAAAATAAAAAAATGGAAGAATGGAAAACCACTTAAATGATGTCACCTCATGTTATAAGAGAGAGTTGTCAAAATTTAGTAGTCAACAAATTATTTTCCTATAGTTTAACTTCATCCTTATTTTACTGAGGAAAAATGGTTAAATGCTTACGAAAACCTACTTGAAGAAATGCGGTATCCATGTTGTCTAAGCAGCCGAAAGAGTAGAGCCGTGTGGTAAAGATTATCATTGTGAGCTATGATATTATTGTCCTCTGTTGAAATCTCATAAATTCGACATAGAGCACTGTCAATTTCTTGCTCAAAATGGTAAGACACACCCAAACGTTGAACTGAATCAATGAAGTTTAATGTAAAAGAGAAATTGTTATCATCAATCGGTGAGACAAGCCTCTTCCTCACGTCCTCTTTTAGTAGTTTAGCTTGTTCAATACTGCTATCACTTTCCTGCATGAAGTAGTAATGAAAAGGCCATCATATGAAATGTTTTATCTACACAGATAAAAATGTTAAATCCATGAAAATGTAACATCTTAGCTAAAGAGATTGAAAAAGTAAATACAGCGGAAGAAGGAACAAAGGAAAGAAAGCGATCGCCCCAAACGGAGGGATGAAAATTTGCAGTGGGTCGAATGAAGGGAGGTTTTTCACCACTGACAGAAGTTGGAAGTGATAAGCTACCGTTAGACATGGTTTGTTGGGGAGTATGCATATAATGTACGTAATGAAGTTCAAACACGCTTCTTAAATACTGTGTTTCTGTCCCTCTCATGTATCAGATACGCGACACACACTTATACATCACATATACATGAGGTTTTAAATTTAGAATATGTATTTTTGAGTCCATCACATAATTATGACATTATATAAATAAATAAAAAATCAATGTTTTCAAAGCTTTCAAAAATATAAAATGTTCAATCATATATTCATATCTTTACTTTCATTCTTACATAAAATTAGAAATTGAAAAGAATAATTTCACCCTTACATAAAATTAGAAATTGAAAAAGAATATAAAATTTTCCACCATTATGTGAAAAAAATAAATTAAGCAAAACGTAAAGAAAAAAACATTGCCTCACATGACAAGAATAAAATATTGAGCGGAAAATGGTGAGACCCACTATAATTTAATTAACATGTGGGTCTACGTTAATACAACACAATAAGCATAAAAATCACAATAAGCATAGAAGAAACGTGATGCTACAATAGACAGCAAACCTAAAGGTGATAAGAAATCATTATCCTTCTAGCAAAATCGATAAGAAAATAGTGGTGGCTAATCTGAAGGTTATAGATTTAACAAAATGTCGAAATTCAGTTTAAAATAAAATTCAAAAGATAAAACCAAGATGTTACAGAAATTAAAAAAAAAATTAGATGTTAAAAATAAAATCTTATATTCTTAAAAAATGTTGAAAAAAGTTCATAAAGATATTGTCCTCCCAACACCCATTCATTTAAGTTTGACAACAGCCATGAAAAACTTCACGGTACTTGAATAAAATTAAGTTATTCTTCATTGATGTCCTTTCAAGCACCACCACCAACTTATGCATACACAACACAAAAAGCATATAAGAAACGTGATGCTCATTAGCATGTGTGGACAGACCAGAAAAAAACAAAGGTGATAAGAGGACATTATCCTTCTTGCAAAATCGATAAGAAAATAGTGGTACCTAATGTGAAGGTTATAGATTAAAATATAAAAATGTCGAAATTCAGTTTAAAATAAAAGTTATAAAAATTAAAATATATGTTTTTAAAATAGATTTTAAAATATGATGTCACTAACACAAAAAAGACCTATAACGTCACTTATATAACGCCTGTCCAGAAAAATCTCACGTTAAAAATGACCAGTGGCATTGTTGTAAATTATTTGACCTTTTTTAAAGTCTGTCCATTCCAACACAGACGTAATTAAACGTCTGACCCACAGTACCCCGACGTTACGTAAAAACTGTTTTGGGAATTTTCGGATTTTCAAGTGTGAGAATTTTGTAAAAACAGCCAAATTAAAAAAAAAAAGAGCAGTTTGATGTCTGGTGGTGCTCTGACAGACGTTATTTAATGTCTGAGCTTACCATGGCCGACGTTATTTAACGTCTGTCAGAGCCCACCACACGTCAAACTGCTATGTTTTTTGGCTCCATTTAGCGCGAAATTGATGTCTGTTGCTTTTGACCCTAACGTTGGATAACATCGGACCCCTATTGCCCCGACGTTAAGTGACGTCAGCTCTATTTTCCGACGTTATTTTGACGTCATCCAATACGACGTAGGTGTTTGGACAGACGTCAAAGGTCGAAAATATCGGACGTTAAAAGATTTTTTTGTGTTAGTGTATTAGAGAAATATAAAGAAAACTGTTCAAAATAGATTTTTTTTTTAAAAATGTTGACAGAAAACTGTTCATGAAAGGAAATATATATGATGCTTAGATATGTAATTTCTAGGCACATTTGATCTTTATTTCCTCGTCACAGATTCCATTAGGTTTATATATATATATATATATATTTTTTTTTTTCAGATGCACCGAATATTCATGTTCTTTCTTAGGTGAATTTTGAAACTCAAAAATAAAATAATTTTGTACATTATCTATGCCAAAAATTCATAGGTAATGAAAATTTTTTGTAGGTTTTTTATAGTATTTTTCTTCCCTCATTATGTTGAGGTTTGTTTCTCTCTTCTCTCTCGTTTTTCTTCGTTCTCTCTTTCACTTTAGCCTCTAAGTAACTCTAATAAAGTGACGTGTTTTGGTGCTGCCATTGGAGTTGTAGTAGTGCCATTGACACCGTGACGCGTTTTGGAACTTTTGGTTACCTATTGTGGCTATTGGTTTTAAATTTTTTATATGACTTTTAGTTTTTATTATTTGAAATATATATTTTGTATGCTTAATGTGAGACCCAAAAAAAGTAAATTAATAATTACAAATTAAAGAATAGAAATTGGAGCGGGAAAGTAAGTATATGAAGTTAATGAGTGAAGATATGGACAAGGAAGCAACGTGTAGCTCAATTGGTTAGAGTTTTCTGCTGGGTTTGGAAGGTTCTTAATGTAATTGGTGTTTTTTATTTTATAGATTTTAGTTAATGTTATATGTGTGTCTTGTGCCTGTTTGTGATGTTTATTGTGTCTATATATGTTTTGATAAGAAAAAATGTGATAACTTGTTTGGTGAGGAGCGTGTATTTAGAATTGGGAGACAGTGGGATTGAACCTTGGTTAGAGCAAAACTATAAAATTTTCTTTTAGCTTTAGAAGCATTTTTAGATAGGCGAACAAATCAAGGTAGGTTCAATGAATTTGGATACAAACAGGTGTTTACTTGAGTTTAATTAGACATTAACGGCTGAATTAATTAATTAATTTTATTATAATTTCACTTTTATTATTAGATGGAAATTAAAAAGAGAATAAGTGGGTAGAAACTAATTTTTAATTAGTTTAATTTTAGTTGTTTATAATTAACCGAACTAAAAAAATAAAATGAGAAGAGAATTAGGTTAATTGACGGCTAAAAATGGTTAAGGTAGAGGAAGCATAGGTTCAATAACTTTTCTGAGCATAGAGAAGCTTCATAGGAAGATTGCTAGAGAAAAAAAGGGTCGCCAAGAATTTTTCTTAGTGTTGGAGTTCTAGGTAAGGGAGCTAACCTTGGTTATTCTTGTGTTTCTAAATGGTTGTTTCAAGCTTGTGTTGATAGCTCATATGGGTGTGCTCATGGTGGTGGATAAATTCTTCTTCTGAATGGTGTTGTTGGTGATTTAAGAACCCAATCAAGAATACATTTTGTGATACATACTCAAAGCTACTATATTGCACACTTTTAATTGATTAAAAATAGACAATCGATTGATTTGATTAAATAGATACAGTACTATGTAAATCAACAGACTAAATCACAAAAGCAGTTAACTGAAAAACTGGAAAAACTACAGAAATGCAAATTTGTGTTTTAAACCAAAAACATAATGAAAGATTGATTCAAATGAGTAATATAAATATAAGCAAAGCTTTAAATCATGCCAGAAAACTCAAGAATGGCAAAAAGATGGTTCAATCCAAATTTCTTTAAGCTTTAAAGTGCAAAACAAGTGAGAAGAGTTAGAGACAAGCTCAAAACACAAGAGTTTTATATTGGTTCACTCAAATCTGAGCTACAAATAGTTTGTCAAGGCAACTTGAGCATGATTTTGCACTTTCAAAATATGCAAAACTACAACCTATGACTTTTGAATCACACAAGAATCACTACAAGGATAAAACTACCCTTACAGACCTGGAAAACCACCAGGAATAACCCAAAAACTTGAGAAAGATCAAACCTGAGTAGTGGCACAACCTAGCCTACCAAACCTCTTCCTCCAAAATTTAAAAACCAAGTAAAAAGCTCCAAGAATGATTCAAGATCAATCTTCAATAACTACGCTTCTGTATGATCACAAAATAGAGAGTATTTCACTTATTTCAGAATGTTTTCACGCTCAAAATGGTAAGTCTTACGTCTCTCTCTCTCTCTCTCTCTCTCTCTCTCAAAACAGAACTTATAGTCAAACTATTATGAAATTCAACAAGTTGATTTTCCAATCAATCAGTTGATTTCACTTAACTTAAGTGAAATAAGTCGATTACAAAATAAATCAACTGATTGAATACATAACAATTAAAACTAGTGCAACAAACCTTTTAATTTGTTAAAAAGTCATTCAACAGATTAAAAGACACAATTTAACCTGTTGAAAAACAATTCAACATATTAAAAGACACAAGTAAGACCCTATACATCTATACAATGCGAAATGGTCTACAATATGGACTTCAATCTTAATGCTTGGTTTCTTCATGAGTAATCTAGATATAACACACACACACACACACGAGGCTTGATCAATGCATGAAACACCCAACCTTCACATCTTCATCGATTTAACCATGGTTCCAACATGTTCCAATGAAATGGCTTCATTTATCTTCATCAAATCTAAAAGCACCAAATCACCAAGACCATTTGTGCTAACAAGATGGGATTGGTGGATGGGTAGATATTGGTGTTAATGCACGATATTACTCTCGTGAGCTTATGTCCAAATCAGTGAAGCTATTCATGAGGAACCCAAAAGCTTAACTGATCCAGCTAGGATGCTAGAAAGAGCACACTCAAGTATGAAAGCTAAAGGTTCCTCTACCGCATGCATCATTGCTCTTACTGATTAGGTTAACTTCTCCTTTATGCTCCTCTGTTTGGAATAGTATAGCAGCTTCTGTGCCATAACTTTGACATGTATTACTGTAGTGCTGAATTTAAATTCCTTAGTTATTGCTTCCTTTTTCGTTGATATTTTTAGTATCTTTCTCTACTATCCAATGTTCTTCCGATGATTAATTTAACCCTTTCAACTTATTTTCTTCATCACAACATTCATTTATGGAAAACCCATATAGAGTCCTGGTAAACGATTCCACAATATATTGGCCTTCTAAAATAATTTTCATTCTTCTTGTAACTTTTTGTGGAGAAGTTTCAAAGTAGTAATTAACTTTGTTGCTTTAATTGTTAAGAAAGTTAGAAAACAATCAGCTATCAGGAACAATTTCAATGCAACTCATTGCACTTTCCCAGAATGGTTCACTTGAATCCTAGTATGTTTTGTTTCATAATTCAGTTTTGGATAATGGTCTGTTTCTCTGTTTTGACTTCGTTCCCCACGAGTTACTCATTAATCTCATTTTTTTTACAACAATATGTGGAATGGCTTATTATGTTGGTTTACCATTGGTGAGAAAATTCCCCTAACATGTTCACTTTAAATTGTAAGTGTAGTGTTGGTGGAATCCAAATCTTTACAAAAATGGGTTTAGAAATATTGCGCATTTCTATTAGTCATCGTACATAATTTATGGATTTTGTAGGTAACTTTAAAATTTGAATACAATGTCACACTTGTATAAATTATAATGACTCATTTTTCTTGCTGCCTGATATGTTAACCCCTTGAGGTGGCAATCATTGTATGCTATTGTTTATTATTTTTTCCTCATGATGCTTTTATGGTTTTAATGATGCTCAAAATTATGATCTTGGGCTTTGACGTTCTCTTAGGTATGTTCAGTATTCTGCACAATGGAATGATAGTTTTTGCATCCCTATGCACTCATATGAATTGGAAATTGGTGGTCTGTCTGAGGAAAAGAATAAAGACGTAAAACTTGTTTAGTTTCTCCCTGCTATAGCTAAGAGCGTATGTCGCCACCAGTTTGCGCATGCAAGTAGATTACTTCTCCGTTGTCAACGAAATTCATCACTCAAAAATGCAAGCCATGTTCAAAGAGTTATCTTTCTCTTTGACCAAGCACTTTGAGAAAGAATCGAGGACAAAGGACTAGGAAGAACGACAAATGAAGGGATCAATAGTTTTGTCTTTGCTTGAGTAGGTTTAAACTCTAAACTCAGAATTTTTATATTTAGAATATTATGTATTTCCTTTTTATATTTACATTTTAATTTTTAATACTTTATCAAATCATTAATAAAATTAACTTTGGTTAATTTTTGTGTACTTTACGAATTTATATATTTTCTTTATTTTTTATTATAAAATTAATTTCATTAAATTAATAAATTATAAACGTAGGCGGATAATTACAAATAAAGGAATTGTATAATGTTAATGTCCCTTGTGTCTAAAATTGTATAATGTTTAGAATATTTAGAATATTATGTATGTCCCTTATATCTAACCCTTGTTGTTGAATATTGAGAAAAATTGTATAATGTTAATGTCCCTTGTGTCTAAAATACACATAGGTTGAATATATTTATAATATAGAGTAATACAATTATATATGACAATCAAACATAAATATGATAAATAAAAGATATTGTAATAAACAATATCTACCAATATCAAACAATATCTATTTTTCCTAATAAACAATGGACATTATGTTTTCCTAATTAATGTGATATATCTAACACCTACTATAAATCAACCTCACTTGTAACTCGTTGTTGACCACACATAAACTGAAAGAGACCCGGTCTTACTACACTTAGAGGTGAATCAAAAAATTATAATTGTAGAAAATTCTACACTTTTTGTACCAAAAATTACAACCTAATGCAGTAGATATTACTGAGAAAAAAAATAAAACAAAAACACCCTAATTTCAAACAAATAATAAAAGAAAAATAACTACAAAACCCTAATTTCACAACTAAGAGGAATGAACAATGACGAAGATTGAAGTGAGACAATGTTTGGAAAGAGACGTACTAACAGATATAATGGTAAAGACAATTGATAACACTATTGTTGATGCGATCAAATTAATTCTTGTAACATCTCATTTAAATAATAACATAATTAAATGAAATCTTACACCGAATAATATAAAGAGCCAAGTTGCGGAGTATAAAGTCACTCCTTACAATTATCCAAGGTACTTAAAAGGAAATACTAAAGCTCACTACAATACCTACAACCCAAAAGGAGTAAGAGATAACCAGTATTCGAAATAAAGCCTTAAGGGCAATACAATACACGGGCCTTCGCCCTAAAGAAAAGCCCAAAGAGACATGAAGTCCAGCATGGGTAGACTGTGCAGCAGAACCATCCCTTCTTTGTTGACCTCGAGTACCTCTCGCATCTGCTCCCATCAATAAATTGATGATCATCGCAACAGTAGAAGAACAACATACAAGGCAATCAAACAAGCAAAAGGGTAAGCTAGAGCCAAAAAGATTTTATCATGCAATCAGATATACTTTCACAGTCCAATATACATACATCATCCCAGCATGTTATGACCTCCCAATCAATACACTAAGACTCGACTTGACTCATCCGGATACATATAATCTGGTCGGATTCAGCGGATGCTCGCACTTGTGGTGGATACCTCTGCTCACCCCCGAGCTATGTGTTACAAGTGTTACAAGTGTTACAATGAATCAATTCCCTCACACACAAGGGTAACCCTTAATGAATTTCAGGCCTCCTGCTACTCTCACCACAGGAGTCAGTCCGCTCTAAGTGAGACTGATTGACTCCTTAGAGTGTCAGGATGCAATCCTTACCTTGAATCCTTACCAAATTATATAGATGGGGCACCACCATGGACATCCACTAACAGGGGCCATGGAATTACGTCCCGACCACTAAAGTACGACCCTGAAATCCCACATAGAGATTTCAAGGAATTACGCACTGACCACAGACCAATCATGTTCAATCAATCAAGTAATGTTTACCATACACAATATCTCATGTCAACCTTTACAACCCATTCTCATTCATAACCAAATGTTGAATCCATACCAACTCATCCTTCCCAAATAGTGAATATATATTTGTATTTCATATCAATACCATGTCTCCTTGATACCAACCATCTCATTTAAATCACATGCCAAGTTCATACCAAACCCATCATCCACAATCCATGAATCACATCACTCATGCATAATCATTTATCACATGCTTTTAATATAAAAATTAGATTCAAGCCAGTAATAACCATTCAAGATCAGAGAAACAACCAAACTACAACGATCTTGCGATAAACACTGCTTTCACTATAGAGCTCTAATTCAAGATCAGACCGGTCAAGTCAAAAGCTATGTGTTAAGGATTAGCTGTTAAAATATCAGCTCGATCCAACGGTTAACGAAGTAGTAACCTTCATTTTATGAAAAGTGTGCAGTGCTGTCAACAACACAAATTCAGTGACCTTGCGATAAAACTTGCTCTCACTACAGAGCTTCGATGAAAGATCCGACCATTAAAAGTCAAGCATTATGTGTTAAGGATCAACTGTTAAAATTTCAGCTCGATCCAACGGTTAACGTAGTAGAAATCTTCATTTTACGAAAAGTGTGCAGTGTAGAAAAAGAGTAGCGCCACATCAATCAAACATACTTGCACACCATACATTTTTATTCGACCAACAACCTCATTCAAGCATCACAACCATACAACATACCAAAAATCGGCAAAATAAGTTTAAAAAACATAAACCCTAGCTTCCCTTACCTGGAAAGAGCTAGGCAAAATGATCTCAACCCTTAAGCGAATGAGCAAGACAACTCCAAGAGCATATTTAAGAGCTGAAAATCTCAATACAGAGGAAGCACGAGATTATTACGATGAACCCTAACGGCAAGCACGAAGATTAAACTAAAAGAGAAGAGTATGCATCGGAAGTAACTTACGTGAGTGAAAGAAATGGGTTGAACTTAGTTGAACTTGGATGAACCCCAAACCCTAGCAGAGGAACGTTACTGTTATAAGAGAAAGGAGGCTATTTTTCTAAAAGTGAGAAGAATGAAAGTGTTTCAGCTGGTTTAGGGGCTTTGGTTCCTTGTGGGCCAGCCCTAGGCCCAACTTATTTGAGGCAGTCCTTTAAAATAAAAGTAGTAAAGTAAGTGGGCCTTACATTCTGCCCAACAACAAAAATTTTTGTCCTCGAAAATTAATCGATGAGATAGGAAGGAGCTATGTTCTCCTTATCTCCTCTGAGAACCACCACTCAAACACGACTGATATAACGACTCCAACACCTATAGTCACTGGAAACTTTGCCTTTGTGCTAAGCGATATATGTTCAACAATGTAGATTGGTTTAGTCACTACATTTGAAATGACTTCCAACTTGCAACCTTAAAACTTGAATGCTCCTTCATACTTGTCCAACTAACTTGTATCTGATATACTGATTCACCTCCCATATGCTCCCCATTACCTCTTGTAGGTTGTATCAAAGTCTCAGATGACTTTACGTCTCAAACTGAAGCATGTTTGTTATCACTTCCCATCACCTTGTTCACTCCTTTATGCATCACTCCACTGTCTTGATCACTCTTGAGTTCTTGCCTACTGCTCCACCATCAACACTTTTGCCCACTTTTACGTATAACGACACCCATAACATCTTACTTCCTTTGTTGGCTTCATCCAAGGCAACAAAGTTCCCTACCGAGTTATTCCATTTCTAATTTAAAACTCTCAACTGATTCCATCGCCATATCGTTTTGGCATCCTATCCTCAATTTTTTTTTATCCCTTAACTCGTAACCATCATTCCACCAAACCAAAAAACCATAACTTCCATTGACTCCAAATCTCTAGTCTGTTTTGCACCAAGCAACTCTATTATACACCTCAAACTAAGATTGCCCGATTTGGCCTTTTCCCAACCTCTTTGAGAAACTTACTTGTCCTAGTCGAATAACTAGACCAAGGGAGTCTCTTCACATCTCCCCATCTCAACTTAGACACTTACTTCTCCAATAACCCTTACCCTTACCCTGCCAAGCCCAGATCTTGAATTCTCTTCTAGAAATAAACACCTACACTTGCTTCCTTACTTCAAGGTTGGTACCCTAACTTGAAAACATAATTCAACCACCTCTCATTTCCTTGGTCCAACTTCCTTTGTGCAACCCTATACTTCCAACTCGGAATGATCATTGCACACTTTTACCCGATACTCACAAGAACGAAACCTTTGATGTTTCTAAAGAACTGGTCTTCGTAGAAATCTCTAGGCCAGGAGTAAGATAGTTCTTCTCGTGCACCTCTTACGATTTCTAAGCATCATCTGCCACCATCCCGCTGCGCTTCTCTGATCCATACACAAGCTCACTTGTTTGCCTGCTCAAAATAATGATCCTTTCATGTCTGCCATGACAAGGAAGCAATCGTCGTTGAGAAACCTTCCTCGAGACCCTTGTAAAACTTGCAGAACCCTTTAAACTCCTCTTTTGATAGCCTTAGCACTCCATTTTCTCAACCATTTATCTATCCTTTTTAAAACCATATTCCTTATTAGCCACTCCAACCTTAGTCAATACTCTTTTTGAACGGCTTGACATACGACAACTTCTTTTTAAAGATTCACCAAACTTGTAGTCATCCTAGTGATTATACTAAGTTTATACCATTATGTCTCCAACAACTCTTTCACTTGTTCCTCTTACCTCACAATCCTAGCATAAAGCTTCCAATTAGAAACTATCAGCACAAGTTCGACTTCAGACCCAAATACAAAAGGGAACTTTACCACTCTAAAGCAAAAATTCTAATATTTACTTCAGAACAAATCTATAACTCTTCTACCATTGAGATTCCTTGCGTCTATTTTTTGCTTACCTTTGTCGTATAACTCTGATTCACATGACATCCTGCCCTCAGCTTTCAGCTTGATTCACACTTGTTACACCACTACTAACATATCTCTTTAAATCAAAGGATACTACTTCGTTGGAGATCACATCTCCTAAGAATGAGATTAAGAGAACAACCAATTCACCCTTGAGATTATGTCCCAACCTTGTAAAGGAAACAATTCAAATCAGCTTTGAATTTAAATACTTTGATCACCGCGAAGGCACCACACACCCGAGCGAGTCTCCACATGGTTGCAATTATAGCAAAACTGTAACATCCCGTCAAGATATTACGAATTTATAAATAAATAAAAGGAATAATTTAAAATACGCGGTAGTTAATAATACCTCGTTTTCCAAAAACGCGGGAAAATTCAAAATTTATTAATTAATCATCAAAAGTTCAAGTCCAAAATCACTAAACACATATTTCATAAAAATCCCGCAATGGTTTACATCATATTTCAAAAATTAACTGAAAATAAACACTAGTCTTTCGCCAGTCTATCCCCTCTCCGCTGCTAAGGATCACCTGAGCCACCTGCATCAACAACATCTGCTCCCGTGTACCGCGTACATGATCATCGCCAAACACACGCAGATAGGGTGAGCTTAACAGATAGAACATATATAATTATACAGTTTCATATACATATACACATATTACTAAGAATACTTAAACATCCCACATTGTTACATCTTTTAATTCTTACCATCTGATCCCAATCAGATTATTCGTGTTCTACATCGTCTAATGATTACTTCAAGGTGACTTGCTGCCATACCTATCGGCCACAACCGATAGAGCACGTGCGGGAAACAATGCTACAGATCATACACCGTAATGCTAGGTAGAGTTCCCATATACAAACATAGTCTGTATCGTCCCAAGACTACCAAACTCGTCAGCCAACAATTGAGGAGGGCAATCTATTTGGACCCATCCGTACTAGCCACAACCAGCACACTCACACCGATAACACTCGCCAACCCGAGCCACAACTCAAGGGTTCCTCATGTTCATCCGCAATCCCGAGCCACAATTCAAGAGATGCTATTCCGAGCCACAACTCAAGGAATACCACGTGCTTAACCCCTATCCCGAGCCACAACTCAAGGGATACGTTCCGAGCCACAACTCAAGGAAAACCAGCAACCCCACCTTTAAAGCACTGCTAGACGCCTTGTAGATCACAATTACAAAACCAAAATTCCAAGCTGCAGTAGTACAAATCGCCTGGCGGGGGACATGTGCCGCCAGGCGCTGCCAGCTTCCAGACTGCATGGCGGGTGTCGCGTACCGTCAGGCGCCACGTGCCTCAAAACCACCAAAGATGTCGTCACCGCTTGGCGGAGTCCCTCATACCGCCAGGCGCATCCGTTCCAGTTCTTCTCTATTGTGGTAACTACCGCCTGGCGGAACTATCCCTACCGCCCGGCGCACCAGCTCCAGACCTCTTTGTTCTAACGTTTTTTCGCCTGGCGGAGCCTAGATCGCCGCCAAGCGACATACCAGTAATCGCGTCCTACTGATTTTTCCTCAATTGTGGTTCGACTCCGTGACAGATTACACTCCAATCTAACTCAATTATTAGTGAACTCTCCCACTTGATCTCTCTCGCTCATAAACAGGTCACATAATACCAATGACCTCAAGACCCATTAGGTTCTCAAATCCAAGTAACACTCACTGTATCGAGCCAAATACAGCTTTACTAATCCAACTAGGCAACTGTTAAATTCACATACCTGCTTTATTTTCATCATCTTATTATTAGCTAAGTCTATATCCAGTTTCCTATCTCTACCAGTCATTGTCTAGTCCGAATATATCACATGCTACCTACATCGGCAAATTTCAATCAGTCATACGATCCCACATTATCTATTAACAGTTTGACTGATATCACAACCAGTTACGCAACACATAATTACAACTCTAATTGTGGTCCTTACTGTAACAGAGAGACAATTTTCCTCTCCTTCAATTCTTTGCATTCATACATCCAACTCCCACCTATCATCTTCGTTGCTTATACCCCAAGTACTGCAGCCAAGCCTGCTTGTTTCAAGAACCTAATCTACTCCAAGATGTCCGCACCAGCAAACGTCCCTCAGCCATTCAAAAGGCTGTTTCTGCGATGGCGCCTGGTGGCAGGCCTTGGTCCGCCAGGCGGTGCTTACCAATTTCTGGTTTTCTAGAAAGTTTTCTCCCTGCAAAATCTCCCAACCTTTCGAGTTGATCTTACACCTGCCCAATTATTCCAGACTCCACAAGAATTTCCCCTCATTTGGACTAACCTACAGACCTCTCTCAATAGTTACCAATTTCCACATGAATCATTACCAATTTTATCTCACAACATTTAAACCCTAACAATTTCACTCCAATCACATATACACTGTTCCATTCGATTTAACCATCCATCACGTGGAATTCAAAGACAATTCCAAATCAAATCTTCCTCGCATGAGTAACCCATGTTTTTCCCTTATAAAAACCACCCCCAGTACCCCGACCTCATCAAATCCGAACCAAAAGGGGGTTCGCGTCGCCTGGCAGTTCGACAGTCACCGCCATGCCCTTCATAAAACCCGGAAAACACTGAGTACGACCATGTGTCGCCTGGCGGCCAAGGAAGGTGCCGCCAGGCGTTTCCTCTTCAAGAACCCAAAACATGTAAAAATACATGTGCCGCCTGGCGGCTATGAACATCCCACCAGGCAGTTTCTGAAAATTTTCCAAAATTGCAAAAATGCACAGACAATAGAGGTTCAAGGATACAATTATATACATTTTGCATACCAGTCATGATTAACATAAAATTTAGCATGAGTAAACTCGCCTAACTTGGTTTCCCTTGCTACACTTGAAACTCTCAAGCTCTTCCTTTGATCACCAATGGCCACTCTTGATTCTCCTCAACCCAGCTTCAAAATTCACTCACGCCAGTCCCCTCACTCTCACTTTTCGTCTCTGTTTTCTAGGTATATTTTTAGCCTTGCAAAACTTTCCCTAAACCTTCCTTTTGCCTTTTAAACTAGTGCTTTAGGCTAATCCAAAGATCAAAAACGAAAATACACCTAATTATGTTTTAATGACCATTCATTTCTCATTATGAATTGTGGCTGCTGATGCAAGGTAGGTTCCCTTTACCCCTTCCAATTCCATCCAAAGTTAACATTAGCAAAAGAAAAATAAAGTTTAATTTAGGTTTCCCATAACCATGCAATTTCCAAATCACTATCAAACCATCATGCCAATTCATATTTCATGCTAACAATTATCATCTAATTAACATATTATTTTACAGCATGATTATCATATATTTAAAATAATAACAAATAATAACCCAAAAATGGCATACATAGGACTCAAACCTAAGTCCTTTCACACAATCAAAGTACACTCAACCACTTGAACTAATACTTTTTCACATCATACTTATCATAATTTATTGTTATAAATTATTTTCCCACCCGCATTTATTAATTAATTAATTATTTAATTAATTAAATTCTACGGGTCTTACAAAAACCATCATCTCAACCTCAGCCCCCTTTTTTTTAAAGGCAATTATGACTCCTTTACCATACTGGCAACATCAAGGAGTACACAATCCTCAGAAAATCGGCTCTTAGTCCAAGCATCACTTCGTAAGGTGTATCTCTGGATGAGATTTATTTGTGCTAACCACTTTAGCATCAACCATCGTAGACACCATGTCAACCACTCAAAACTTTTCTTTTCATTCTCCCCATCATTGTGCTCCGACATCAGTTAGGTCGTCCTTCCATACGAGAATGACCTTTAAAGGTATGCTCCTCCGTCTGGTATGTGAAACCTTCCACTTTATACCAAAGGTCAAATGCTCTGCTCATGGGAACTACTTTTCTTGGAAACATTCCACTAACAATTTGAAAAGATCCATCCTCACTTGCTAACTATTAATCCTAGTATGAATCCCTTATGCCACTCTTTCCCTAACCAAAAATTTTTCTTTCCTCTACTTAGGAACCTCATCTTTCCTGATTGATCAATAAACCTTTATCCAATTCAGTCTCTCACTAGAGGTTTGTCATCTTTTCGCACTTCATGGTCTCCTCCTTTCTTAGCTTTCTCGTTGCCAAGCAATCTCTCCACTTTCTGCAACTTAGAATTTGCCAGTTGTTCCTCTTCCACCACTCCAAGAAGCACTAGATGTGACCATATGACTATATTCAATGACACTTCTCCTAACAATGTATGCATTTGCATGACTATGAACTTCAACATTGACGGGATGTAGAATCAGGTTGATTTTCCTCAAACGTTGTTACACTTGCATGCACTGATATTCTCCCATATGTTCTAACCTCTAGATTCAACTCATTTGGAAACTTGCGGTATTTGATCCCAAACTTGTCCTTGAGGCTCCCTTAGTCCAATCGTTGCTAAACTCTAACATCTTTTCTCAAACTGTTAACCCAACTTAGCTTTCCTTGCTCAACGGTATACATCACACATAAACTTCCTAGCTCTGAGGCAAAAGTTGTCTCAAAGACCTCATCCAGCAGTTGTAAAGGAAGGTAGACCAAATTGACATTGGATCTGTATTCCCTCATTTCTATAGACATCAGACACAGAGTACAAAGGCATAACAAGACAAACTAGAACATATGAAGCAACACTCCATCATCTACAGACAACCGAACCTTTTTGTCTGTCACCCTTCTTTCCCCAACCAGTAGAATTAAGAAAGGAAAAACAACCTTTAATCTAGTCATGAGCGTGCACCCTCATTACTTTATCAAGGCATTTTTCGGTTCTTAAAACTTTTGGTTTTACTGACACACTTGACTAGACATGACTACTCACGCCTGCGAGGCATGACAAACCCACAACCTCAGGTCATCCTAAGGACGAACTGCTCTGATACATTAATGTAACATCCCATTTAAATAATAACATAATTAAATGAAATCTTACACCAGATAATATAAAGAGCCAAGTTGCGGAGTATAAAGTCACTCCTTACAATTATCCAAGGTACTTAAAAGGAAATACTAAAGCTCACTACAATGCCTACAATCCAAAAGGAGTAAGAGATAGCCAGTATTTGAAATAAAGCCTTAGGGGCAATACAATACCCGAGCCTTCGCCCTAAAGAAAAGCCCAAAGAGACATGAAGTCCATCATGTGTTACAATACATGGGCTTTCATCCGGATACATATAATCTGGTCAGATTCAGCGGATGCTCGCACTTGTGGTGGATACCTCTGCTCACCCCCGAGCTGCTCATCCCCAAGCTATGTGTTACAAGTGTTACAATGAATCAATTCCCTCACACACAAGGTTAACCCTTAATGAATTTCAGGCCTCCTGCTACTCTCACCACAAGAGTCGGTCCGCTCTAAGTGAGACTAACTAACTCCTTCGAGTGTCAAGATGCAATCCTTACCTTGAATCCTTACCAAATTATATAGATGGGGCACTACCATAGACACCCACTAACAGGGGCCATGGAATTACGTCCCGACCACTGAAGCACGACCCTGAAATCCCACCTAGAGATTTCAAGGAATTACGCACTGACCACAGACCAATCATGTTCAATCAATCAAGTAAT
>Ga0214544_1002090_pt1 | contig 42096 bp, 17 predicted proteins | sample CNSS3metaG_FD_160074 | JGI IMG/M metagenome (GOLD analysis project Ga0214544, IMG submission 160074) | Root nodule microbial communities from cowpea collected in UCLA plant growth center, Los Angeles, California, USA - CNSS3 | ecosystem: Host-associated > Plants > Roots > Nodule | place: USA...
GGTTTCCTCTCGCCCCAAGCTTGTCGCCATGGAACTCATGGGCTACAACCAAGCCATCTTTGCCTTTTCACCCTACGGTCCCTATTGGCGCGAGCTACGAAAGATTACAACTTTTGAGATCCTTTCCTCTCGTCGAGTGGAACAACTGGAGCATGTTCGTGTCTCAGAAGTTCAGAACTCGATCAAAGAGTTGTATAATGTTTGGTGTAGCCAAAAGGGTGAGTCTGGGTATGCCTTGGTGGAGCTGAACCAATGGTTTTCCCACTTGGCTTTCAACATGGTCCTTCGAATGGTCGTTGGGAAGAGATTTTTTGGCGGTGAAAACATGGACGATGAGAAGGCACAGCGATGCGTGAAAGCTGTGGATGAATTCATGCGTCTGTTGGGTGTGTTCGCAGTGGGAGATGCTATTCCTTGGTTGAGATGGTTTGATTTTGGAGGCCATGAGAGAGCAATGAAAGAAACTGCCAAAGATTTGGATATTGTTTTAGGTGAGTGGTTAGAGGAACATAGACAAAAGAAGGGTTTGGATGAAGTTCAAGATTTCATGGACGTGATGATTTCCTTGTTTGATGGAAGAACTGTTGATGGGTTTGATGCAGATACCATGATCAAATCCACTGTGCTGGTATGTATATGTTTAATTTACACATTACAGTCCTTTCAAAATGAAAAACTTCAACAAAATTATGCATACATACAAATATAACATAGTTCTCCAATCAGATTTTATATTTTCCTAAATAACTTACTTTAGGGTGACTTATTTGATTTGCAGTCAGTGATCGCAGGAGGAGCGGACACGAGTAATATTGTTCTTACATGGATAATATCTTTGATTTTGAAAAATCCTTCTGTATTGAAAAAAGTTAAAATTGAACTAGACATTCAAATTGGAAAAGAGAAATTGGTTAGTGAGTCAGATATAAGTAAGTTAACATATCTCCAAGCCATAGTCAAAGAAACTTTGAGATTGTATCCTCCTAGTCCTCTTTCAGGATCTCGTGAGTTTACAGAAAATTGTACTTTAAGTGGTTATAACATTAAAAAGGGAACTCGTCTAATCACAAATCTTTGGAAGATTCACACAGACCACAATGTTTGGAAAGATCCATTGGAGTTCAAACCAGAAAGGTTTCTAACAACTCACAAAGATATTGACATCAAAGGTCAACATTTTGAGCTATTACCATTTGGAAGTGGTAGAAGAATATGTCCAGGAGTATCCTTTGGCCTTCAAATGGTGCATTTTACTCTTGCTACTTTTTTGCATTCTTTTGAAATTCTAAGTTCATCATCTTATCCTATTGATATGGCAGAATCCTTTGGATTAACCAACACCAAGGCTACTCCACTTAAGATTCTTATTAAACCACGTCTATCTTTTAGTTGTTGTGAAAGCCATTAATCCTTGTTCTAGCTACATGATCACATTGGATTTTTGTTCAAAGTATATTTCCTTTTAGTTTGTTCAAAGTACTTGCTATCTTTATAGTTTCTCTAATAAGTTGTTTAAAAAGGTTGTATTCATACTATTTTTGGATTTGTGTTCAAAGTCTTTGTAATATTTGTGGTTTATTTATGTAATTTCAATTCTTTCTCTCATAAATTGTGCTATAAAAAAATTAGATTAAAATAAAAATATAAAAATCAATTTTTACATATAAAAGAACAAATGGACAAAAAATAATAATGAGTAGAGAACTAGTTATAATTTAAAAGGAAACAATAAAAGAAATTGTATATTAAAAACATATTCTCTGAGAGAACTATGTAAAAAAAAAAAGGAAATGGAAATAAAAGTTTTAATCATAAAGTTTTATTATTGGAGAAACATCAACAAAGCAATTACTTAACACAATAAATAATTATGAGAGTTTCAAATATTATAAAATCACAACTTATATCATACAAATCGAAGGTTCAGCCGAGTTAGTCGAGCCGAATGTCGAGACAAGTCAATCAAGCCGAAAGTCGAGCATAGTCGGTACAAGGAAAGGTCGACCCAAGTTGGCCTAGGCGAAGGTCATGTTGAGTTGGCTTGTGTCAAAGTTTGACCTAATTGGGCTCTTGCTGAAGGTCGAGCCCAATCAACTAGGAGTGAAAGTTTAAATTAATTGACCATAGTTAAAGGTCGAGATGAGTCAACCCCAACTAAAGTTCAAGCCTAGTCGGCCCAATCAAATATTTTGGAGTCAATCAATCGTCTAAACGAGTCGTTCGGTATCCAAGGTTGAGCTAACTCAACTTGGGGTTAAGGACAGTTGTATTTGCCTTAAAATAGAAATTCAGTTGCTTTATCCAAACAAGAAAATTGAAATCTAATATATTTTAATTATTTCATCAAAATAAACTATTTAAGAAATGAAAATAATTTAATTGTAAGTAATTCAAATACTATGTATTTCCATTTCTTGAAATTATTAAAATCTCTTATCCAAGCAGAAGGTTAAAGAACTCTATAAAAAAGGATTTGGATATAAAAGCTTAAATAAAAAGGTTGCGATGATCGGAGAAACATAAAGAAAGCAATTACTTAACACAATGACCAATTATGAAAGATCCAAATATTATCGATCACAAACTTATATAGAATATTGATACATGTTTTTGTTAAGGCAGAACAAGTTTTGTAGTAAAACTAGGTTTGGTAAAGGCACGTAGATTTTTCTCACTGTTTAGGAGGTTTTTTTCTTTTTATTGACATATGTTAGTTGCTAGTATTTTGTTAGTGGAGAGAGTTAAAATAATTTTTATCAACAACTTTGGGATTTGGGATATTAAGGTTAATATTAGAGAATTAGACCGAGAGAGTTAGTGGAGATAAAAATGAATATTTTGTTTGGTATGGCTTGATGAATGTGAACTTTTATATATTTATGTTTGCATTGATTTTCTAGGTTTTTTTTACTACTAATTATGTAATTTTGCACTAATTTTATTTAAAAAATTATAACTTTTGAGTAAGTTGTGTTGGAGGAAGACTAGTGATGATAAATAAACTCGTCCCCATTTTGCAAAGAATTTCTACATTGAATAAGTATGGATATCGATATAGGTAATATATTTATATAATTAGTTTTATAAAAAAAATTTCTTCCCCTACACACTTTTTTCTCTCTAATCTAATTGTTTGGTTTGTTTAATTCATGAAGTCTACTTTTATCTCCAAGATAATTTCCCTCTTTTCATAACCTTTATGAGATGTATTATTAATTAAAATCAATCAAATAGTTTTATGTCTCATATTTCGATATTTTTACTCATTTTTAATAATTCTATTTATTATTTTTGACTTGTGGTATAATTATTTCTTTAACTTTTATAGTAATAGAAAAATAGAAGTTACTTATACTTCTTTTTATTGACACATCCAACATTTTAAAACTTTTGCACAGTAAAATTGTATTTTGTCCATATCTCAAAACTTTGATAGTGTTTTGTCTCTAAACTTTAAAACTGAATGGATGTAGTTGTCATCACCAATCGATATAAAGAATTTACTAATCTCACAAATGACTCATTTGCGCTATATCAAGGAATTTTTAAATTTTTAACGTTCTTTAGTCATGGGAACTACATTCATTAATAAAGTTTGGGAATTAAAATAATTTAAAGTTTGAGATATGAACAAAATCCAATTTTGCATAAAAGTCAAGGATTAAAACATATTTAACTTTTTAAAATTAGAATAGAAGATATGTTTCCAAATTAATATTAGATGAATTTAACTGAATTATGTTAAATTTTTTTTTTAAACTTCTATAATAAACTGTTACTTGTACAATTATTTGAGAGTAAAAAAATGGGTTGAGTATGCTATTTAGGAAAAAAAAATGTAGACTTCTCAATGGATTTTTTCATCCTTTTGATTTTAAAGTATTTAATTTTAAAATTAACCTTTAATGTTTTTATAATTAGAAAAGTAAATTTTTAAAAATAATTAATTAATAAAAAATAAATCAACTTTGTTTGTAGCAAAATTTGGTGACTTAAGTAATTAATTTTTTCATTTTTAGAATTATTGAAGACTTAATTTGTTTGAACCTATTTGTTCTTCATTCTTCGTAGCATTTAGGTCAACGAAATCAAAAGAAGATATTTTAATATTCATAGTTTCTTCATAAAAATCTTATAATTAGTATGTGAAAATTGGAAAAAGATAAAGTTTATATCAAAATTCGATTACTAATTGTTTTTTTTTAATTATAGAAAATTTGATTGTTTATATCTTTTTTATTTTCTAGTATTCATGTCAACAGATTTAATAGAACTTACAAATAATAGTAATATCTTACATTTTTTATTTGTAATTATATAGTCAAAAATTATAGTTTATTTTATTTTAATAATGGTAATTGGGTTGTATAATTTAAATTTATATATGAAAGAACTTTTTTTTGTTCATATTTTTTTTTCAATTTTACATTTTAAATAATAATTTTTTAAAATTAAAATAATTATTTTGTTAATTTTATCTTTAACTAACTATTTTTTAAAAAATTTAACTATTTTTTCGATGTGGATGTTTATTAAACTTAACATTTTTTTATAAAACTACCTACAAAATAAATAAAAATTATTTATATTTAATTTTATAATAATAATAATAATAATTTTATTATTTTCTATTATTATAAAAGAAAAGTGAACATATATGTACATAACACATGTATTTCTATTATAATAATGATAATAATAATTATTATTATTATTATAATATCAATGTTGTTTTTGCCAACTTTCTTTTTTCCTTTCTAGTTTTCTTTCTTTCCTTTTCTCTATTTTTCTCTTTCATATTTCATTTTCTTTAGAATTTGGTCACATATCCTCATAATTAAGTACATTACAAGAAAATCATCAATTACAAATCAATTTTAAAAATAAAAAATATTTACTCGTTAAGTGACCAATTTGGATATCAATTTAAAAAATTAATTTTTTTATTTCTAAAATAGTCACTATTATGAATAAAAAATTATAATTGGTTACCAAATTGGTCACTAATTAATCATAGACTAATTTAGAAATTAATTAATTTGGTAGCCAAAACCTTGATAATTAAACTTTAGTGACCAATTTTCTTTGATAGTCAAAACCTTAGTAACCTATGATGTACAAATACGATAGTGTATCGGATAGGATACGACACGTATCTGATACGTCAATACGTTTATTTTCAAAATAATTGGATACGATACGTGATAGATACGTCATATATAAATATTGAAAATTTTACAATAATTCTTACAAACATAATAAATAATAAATATATGATTGTTAATGTGTGAATCCAGATTTTCTAATTAGAGACTAATTATTTTGGTAGCCAATACCTAGTAGTTAATGTTAGTGACCAATTTAAAAATCCATTCATTATTGAAACTATTTTAATTACCAATTTATAAACCAATTATAATTTTTTGAAACTATTTTAGTTGTCAAATTGGTCACTATATAGTGACTAATTTTTTTTTTCACTAAAATTGGTCATTATTCAAAACTTTTATTGTAATGTACTACGACTTTATAAATTAGATATTTCATTGATAATTATCGTTAAAGTATCCTAAAGTATCGGACACGATACGTGTCATAAATGGATACGTGACCCAAATTGAAGTATCCGTGCATCATAGTTAGTAACTAATTTTAAAGACCAATTATAATATTTTATTCATAAGAGTGACTATTTTAGTAACCAATAATTTTTACTTTTGTAAATTGGTTTCTAAATTTATCATTATAGTTGCTAACAATTATTGGTCACTAGGATTGGTTATTATTGAGGAGTTTTCTTATAGTGGAGAGCTTACACTAGTGCAAAAATTACCTAATTAGGAACATTTTCATCTAATCAAAATTCCAAACAAAGTAAATTCTTTTTTTTTTCCTCTTTTTTCTTATGATTTTGTCATCAAAGAAGATTGACTGCTAGGCGAGTCAAGTTGTGTTAAGCTAGTCTCTTCCAATGTTTGGTTGGGCAAGCCATATTCTTGCTCAACAAAAACTACATTTATAAAATCTCCTAGTGGTCATCCTTTACGCAAGCAAAAATTTCTCGAGCCAAAATTCACTTATTGTGTTGAGGGCTTTGGTTGAGCAAACAAAATTTTGGCAGATGAAATTTCAACATGTGCTTAATTACTTAAGCTAGCCAAATGTTGGCAAAGGGAAAGAGTATTTTATGAAATCCAAAGAAACGAGTTTTAAATATTTTAAAATGGTAAAATTGGTATATATTTCATTGTTTTGTTATATTTTGTTGGGATAGTCCAAGTGTGATTCAAAAGTCCTACATTGGATAGAATAGACAAAGTTAATTAAACACTATATAGGAATAAAGCCACATAACATTGTCTTAAGGTTTTGGGATAAAAGTGGTGTCAAATGCCTTATATGTGTAAGACCAGTGTCATATATATATATATATATATATATATATATATATATATATATATATATATATATATATATATATATAGAATCACAATCTCTCAATGACTATAATCCTTATATGTGAAAAATATATAAACCCAACAATCTGGTATCAGAGCCGAGATGGTTCGGAGTGACTGATTGCATAACCATAACAAAAGGGGTCGCCAAAGTGATTGACCGCATAACCATAAAAAAAAGGGTCACCATACACCTGAGGGGAAATATATCATATGAAGAAAAAAAACGGACTCACCCTTGAGGGAGATTGTTGAGAATAGTCCAAGTGTGATTCAAAAGTCTCACATTGGATAGAATAGACAAAGTTAAACACTATATAAGAATAAAGGCTCATGGGATAAAAGTGGTTTCAAATGCCTTATATGTGAAAGACCAATGTTACATATATATAAACCCATAATATTTGAATGTTATGAGTTATTTGAATATTATATTAGTGCAATGAAGATTTATTTTTATTTATTAGCATTTAAATTAATATGAAATATACATGAATGATAATGTATGATGAATTTTGATCAAGAAAAGATGTATATGTGGAATGTGTGATGAGCTTTTGATTGAGACAAGATGTATGTTTAGAATGTGTGTGATGATTTGAAATTCATATGACACTACAAAAAAATATGTAAATACCGACGTTTATTTTTGTAATTTACGTCATTTTTGACTGTCGTTATTTACTTGAGTGACGGTTTCCTAAAAGGTCGTAATTCTTGTCGTCACAAAGTATAATACGGCGGTTATATATGAAGTGCCGCAACAATCGTCATTTTATACAACGTATAAAGTGACAGTTTAAAGAGGAAAAAAGCGTCAGTTAAAACTGACGTAATATTTTTACTGGATGACAAATATAATGTGAAAAACAACGCTTTAAACTGACACTATTATCATTATATTATGACATTTTAAAATGTCACGAGTTCAATTAATTAGAATGAATTATGTTATTAATTACATCATTATCAAATGTATCAAGTGACGTAATTTTAATATTTAATTATTTATTCATTTTTAATATTTATTATACTTTCATAATTTGAAAAATTATTTTTTCATGATTACTTTAAAAACTATAAAAAATTATAGTACTATCAAATAGAAATTAATAAACTAAATTGATTCATTGTCAATATAGCATAACTACACCAAAGTACCAATTCAAGCATTTGGAAAAAAAAGACAACATTAAGAGTACCAAAATATTCAAGCATCTAAGAAAAAAAGACAACATTAAAAGTCCTAAGTCTAAGATGTTTTGCTTCCACCACTTGATCCTAGTATTTCATGCGGAGATGGCACACCACTTTCAATATCTGGTGCCTGCAATGAAGAAATAATACAGTATATATGAGTAATTGAAATTGAAATAAATTATGAGACCCACACAATAAGTTTAAGTAATTTACTAATGTAAATTATAACTCATTAATAGATGGACATACCAAACCAGCAACCATTGTAGCTACATGTTCTGGAACATTTTCTTTAGAAGCAATATAGGCAAGCAGTGTTTGCACTTGGTTCTTGACAGTTGCAAGTTCATTTTCAATCTTCACAAACTTGTCTTCATCATGTGGTGAAGCTGCATTAGGTGAAGCAAAGTTGATTCCTCTTATTCTTGTAGTTGATTGTTGAAAAGCAAGAGTAGGACACGCGCCATACAAAAGTTCTCTAACCCGACCTGGATGCTCTTTTCCAAATATGACACCAATAGGATCATTTGGAGATATTTCAGATGCAGTTTCCGGATTTTTCAACATCAATTCATCAATTTTTTTCCTGCATAAAAATAGGAATAATAATTCAACTTTAATCATACTGCAGCACAACAGAGAACATGAGTCGATTTTCAACATCAATTCATCAATTTTTCAGTTTCCAATTTATTCTATCCATCACAACATTAACTCAGAATGGGATGGAGGATGAGTCGAAGATCACAAATTTTAATCATATTGCAGCAACAGAGAACATGAAATGCGAAATCTGGTGATACACCAATTATCTTCTTCTTTTTTGTATAGTATGTTACTTATGTTACTAACCTAGTTGATGAATGTGAAATCTAGTGATGTGTTCAAGAAGATAATGAATACAAAAAGTATATATCAAATTGGAGTTCATGCCATGTAATATCCGATTAGAAAGAAAAAATTGTTGCAGATCCATACAAAAATCAACACCAATAATGTACCAATATGAATAACTAGTATGCAGAACCACAAAAAAAAAAAATGTATTCGTTAATACATTTCAGTCAAAAATACAGATTATGATCACAAAAAATCACCATGTTTCAGAACATGACAAAATGCAGAAATCACAACTAATCACAAGCACCAAGCAACCAAATTGATGGCAGAACCACACCAAGGCAGACACAAAACATGGATAGTGTGCTTAAGATCACATATGTTTTTATACTCCAAAATCACAGAAAGGAAAAAACAAAATAACCAGCACCAAACAAGCTATAACTAATATCAATATCACCAGTAACTTTAAGAGCTAGAAACTGCATTGTGGAGCTTATGTTTATCTGCAAAATGAAGTTGTACAGGAACTACAGTATAATCGCAACAAAACATCATAACTTTATTATTGAGGATGTTTAAGATGATAATAAAACATGAACATATGCCTTTAATGGAAGCCTCCATTACCACTTGTTGCAGGATTTTAAACCGCAGCAACATGCAGTAATGGAAGCCTTTGGGGTCACCAAAACTCATTCTGTATTCAAAGCTCCATGCACAGATCTAAGAAACTTGTTATTTTATTTCTCAGTCAAGCACACACACCCTTATACCTTAATCACAATTACTGCATCCATATTTATAGACTGATAAAGAGACACGATGAAGATGCATCACAGAGAAAATCCTCTTACTCTCTTTGCTGTGGTTTGATTCGCCAAATTTAAATTTAAGATATGATTACTTTTTAGATAGAGAATAATGGACTTTAATTTCTCAAGAACCTTCATTGTTTATAATGACAGCTTAAACAAAGTCCACTAAGGTGGAGATATACAGTGCTTATTTACTTCTAATATAATAGAATGTTACCAAAAGGGAAATATACCATCATTTCCATAATATCTTTTTTATCTTCATGCAGCAGAATCAAATATACATGATCCTTTAATCAAAATTCATTTGCATGTTGATTCTTTGATCGGTTTGTGAAGAAGCTAATGTGATTTAGTGTTCACAACTCGTGGAGAATATATTAAAGAATGGCTTTAAAGATAAAAGGAATAATATAGTAATAGAAGCCACACAAGTCCAAACTGATTGATGATAATTACAGAATGCCACCAATTAACATTGCAGATAAACCCTTTCATGCAATGATTTAATTTAGCAATGGAACATTTGGTAAGCCATGTGTCAACATTGATTGAAGACAAAATCAAACAAACAAGTATCAGTATAGCTGCAATAGCAGATTATGTTATTCCAAAAAACCAAGCAGAAAACGTTAGCTGCAATACCACAAATCAAGCAGAAAACCAGCACCCAACCAAAAAAAAAAAAGAAAAAAAAATACTAGAAGTGAAATTCAGAGGCAGAACCGAAACTGAAATTCGAGCTTCAGTGTGGTGGAGACAACTGGTGCGAGTTCCTCGCCCTTCGATGTCAAACTGTCGTTGTCCACCACGCGAACCCTAATCCTACAATTGGCCACTCAAATAAAAAATTGGCAAGACTAAATTCAAAAAGGCAACACTAATTTGATGAATATCATACCATAAACAAAAAAGGAGTGGACTGAGGCGCAAATGCGAGCAATCGAACCTTTCTCCTTCAGAACGAGGTTGAAGAACCCAATGAGCAAATAAGAACGGAGGCAATCGTGGACTAGTCGAGAAGGAAGGAGAAAAGAGAAAGAGCTGAAACGAAGAGGTGAAATGAAGGAGAAAGGAGAAAGGAGAAAGGAGAAACATGCGAAATGGAGAGGTGAGTGAACGGAGAGGTGAGTGATTTAGGGCGACCTGAAGGAGAAAGGAGAAAGGAGAGACGCGAATGAGACGCAGAGAAGGACGAGAGCTTGGTTTGACGCAGAGAGACGAGAGCTTAGTGATGAACGCAGAGACTGAGAGTGAAGTGATCTGTTGGGTATCAGCGAGGGAAAAAAATTTTAAAAAAAAAAAAAAGAAAATATTTGTTGAGTGGGAAAATGAAATAAAAAAGAGAGGGAACAAAATTTTACCAAAAAAAAGGAGGTATCGAGACAAAAGTGAGATAGAAAATAATTTCATAAAAATAATGTTTTATATAAAGTGACATTTCAAAATGACACAATTTTAAATAATAATATGACAATGTAAAAGATGGTGGTTAGAAACGCCATATTATACATTTACATTACGGCTGTTATCAAATTGACGTATTATACTGCGAAAAGCGACAGTTTTAATTAACCGTCGTATTAAAACCATCGTTATATACATAATTTTTTGTAGTGTGAGAATGATGGAACTTATATTAATTTTCTTATCAAATATTTGAGATTAAATTTAAATTGTTGTTTGATTTGAGTGTTAGATATTGACATCTATGTTAGATACTTACTTCATTGATGGCCTAAGTCATATGACTAAGATATTAATCATGTGGTAAAAGATTTAAGAGGAGTTCTCTCACATCGTTAAATGTATAGATATGTGACTTGAGTTAAATTGAACTTACCTGATAATTTCTCTTAGATTCACCTGTATATATAAGTTCTGAGTATTTGAAGTATTTGATCAAATGTTAGTCTCTAGACTAGTTGATATGTTGAATATACTTTGATAAATAATCTCATCTCTGGTTTATGTATTGTGTGAATTTTTTAGTGAAAGTAAATTGTTATGACATGTTAATTAAAATGTATCTTTTTTATGTATAACTTACCCTTACATCGTGATAAAAAATTGTTTTAATAACTTACCTATCGTTGATGTGGTGTGACCTTAAATGATTTTACACAAGGAGATATAAATATTGATGGAGGAGCAGCATTTGGAGGAGAATAAAAAATTTTAATTCGACTTATATTTTTTAAATATTTATATTTACGTAAATTTTGTGGAAGTCTAAATTTTATTTTATATTGATATAATATAAACCTTGTATCTTTTCTTTGTGAAACTCTGAGACGGTAATTTTTAAGATTTAGAGTAAGTATTATTAATATTATTTTACTATTCTTTCTAATAAAATTTCTCTACAAATATTTATAAGAGAAAAAAATAAACAAAAAAATGTAATGGGTTCCTGGGAAAACTAAAATTAATTTTTTTATGTATAGAATTTCAAATGATTTTCTTTGGGTTAAATATGTTTTTGGTCCCTCAAATTTTAGTGAATTTTGGAATCAGTCCTTCTTTAAAACTTTATACTAATTTAGTCCTTCATCTTTAGAAATGCGTGGATTTAGTCTTTCTTACCAAATTTTGTTAAGTTTATTTGACATTTTAAACACATTTTATGATAATATTTGAGTTAACATTAAAGTGAAAATGTGTCAAACGGTGTAAACAATTCGAATACTATCAAGAAATGCGCTTAAAACGTCAGATAAACTTAACAAAATTTGGTTAAAATGACTAAATTCACGTATTTTTAAAGATAAAGGATTAAATTGGTTGAAAATTTTGAAGAGGAACTAATTCTAAATTTCACTAAAAATTCAGGGACAAAAAACATATTCAACCTATTTTCTTTAATAAAATTAAAATTATACCCGGGATATTTTTATTTATAAATAAATGTTTACTTTTTATAGTTGTTTACCAAAACAGTTATCCAAACTTACTCGAAGTAACTTACTTATATAAAAGAAAATTTGTTAATTAGCGTATTTAAAATATCTCATCTCAAAGTATACAAAAACGAAATGTCACATGTACATATTTATAAAAGAACTTTTATCATAAAACTACTATTATCTTAGTTTCAATTAATTTACATTTATTTATTATATTCAGTACCTATTGCGCATTTTATTATCTATCTCCTCCTTCCATCCATTTATATTGAACATTCCATTCTTCCTTAAACATACAATTTTCTTAATAAATGTTAATTGCTAACATACTTAATTTTTATCAGTAAAACTTTCAAACATGCATTTAAATTAAATATATAAACATGTTAAAAAAAGAAAATATTTGAAAAACAGAAAATAAACCTTTCAAAAAAGATGCTCATGTTAATTTTGAAACTTGCTTTTTCTCCACTCATTTTGTTTGAACCTATTTGGAAGAAACATTTTGTAACGGATAGAAAATGTTTGGTTTTGCTGATTGGTTCATTCATCCGTTGGGCCCAAAATCAAAGAATAAAAATCTCAGGTGCTGGGCCCATCAACGTTCACCCCACTTAACAGATTCAAAATAATATTCTTCCGTATCGTAAAAAAAATTCTGAAATTATTTCATAGTTAATAAGTAAATATAAAAATAAAAATTTTATCAAATTTGTATTTCCGAAGTTAATTTCTTTATAATCTCATTGCTTATTATTAATATGCGTATGCTTCATTATTAGTAAAAAAAATCTTGGGTGGGGCCCAGTAGGAATAATATCGTCACATGGCTGTACGAAGCAAAGGAAACAACCACCAATAGGTGCTCTCCACACACACACAAATGTCGCAATCCTAACGAAACACTTCACAGCTCAGCAACGGTTGCAGGTTCGCCACGTGGCAAACCCACGATGGCACTGTCGGTTGCAACAGTTGGTTGAAAACACCACTTTATGAACACAACAAACCGCGTTCGGTTCCTCACAACCTTCGTTGTCCTCCCTTTCGCCGAGGAACCAAAAACACCACCTCGAAATTCTCAGTTAGTGTTTTGTTCCTCTCTGTTTTAACACATTCCGTGTTTCGTTAATTTTCTTCATCTCTCTGTCAAATGCAACCCTTTCGATTCTGAATTCACCTTCTTCGTCCTTTTCATTTAAAAGGGTGAAGGAATTCACAATCTTTTCATTTTTATTTCTTTCAATTTTTCTTGAATTATATAGCATTGTGAAGATATGGAGATGAAGGTTTCTCGGCGGGTGAATTGGTGGCGGAACATGATGTACCCCCTTCGACGGGTTTGGTTCAGTGTCGCCACGCGTTTCGGATTTCGCAAAAATGGTAAACTTCTCTGATAATTTAATTTAATTTCTTTTCATCAATGTCTCTTTTTTTTCTATTTCCAATCGGGTATGATGTATAAGAGCAATTGTCTTTGTTGATTAATAAATTTAGGGTAAAATGTGTTTTCTGGAAATAAATATAAATCTCAGAAATTAGACCTGAGCAAGTTCACACAAACAAAAATTTGAAATTAAAAATTTGAAAGTTAAGGATGGAATGAAGTTTGAGGGTAGTATTAATATATGATTTTGTAAAGATTGTTGATGTTAAAGATTTTGATTAAGCATTTTTTTTCTTTTTTGTGCCTTATTTTGTAAGATAGGGGAAACATGGTTGAAGTGAAATTAGAGTTGACAGAAAAAGCTAAACTAGATGAATGTGTGGGAAACAAATTTTCAGGGTTGCTGAAACTAAGGCATGATGTGAGGGCATGTGAGTATGAGGACATTCAAGTGATGTGGGAGATGCTGAACAGAAATGAATCAGAGTTTGGTCATTCTTCGAAGAAATCGAACAAAAACAACAGCAACAACAAGAAAAAGGGACATTGTTGGAAGTTGCTGAACTGGGCAAGGTGTGCTCCATATTACTACATGTGCCGCCGTGCCTGATGATGATGATGATTGTTGTGTCGGTGTTTTTCTTCTCTTCACAGAAAAAGCCAATACCTGTGTGTTGGTGTGGCTTTTGCTTCAATCATGAATAAAGGGGGGTTTGTGCAGAACACATGGTGGTTCTCCACTTCTTTGAATCAGCCAACTCAATGATCCGTTCGTGTATATATATAATATATTTATATGTAGCAACCGCGTTCACCAAGTCGATGTGACCACCAAAACTTTGTATGCGTAGCTTTGTGTCGTGTTTCATCGTGATCTTGGAATGTTTAGCGAGTCATTCATGTATTGGTTTTAGAGATCCATGAATAGTGTGTCTCAGGCTTTCAACCAGCTTGATTTTGTATCAGAAAAAACTGTCTGCATTCTGCAGAATGCAGAGCAGAATGCAGAGGGAGGTATATATATTTAATTATTATTATTATTATGGGTTAATTATGTTAGTCTTGAAATTTCAATTGCATTTAGTTCATAGCAAAAACATGGCCCAACGTGGCAATTAAAGAAAGGAATTTCTTTTTGCAAAATAAGCAATTCTCTAATTAAACACCTCAGGTCTAAGTGTAGGGGTTTATGTACGATATAAAACCTAGAAGATGTCATCATCAAATGATGTCATCTCGATGTTATCATGTAGCCAATATCATTTGAGTATGACCACATAAGTTGGTTCAATTACACTAAAAGGAGATAGAGATAACTAACTAATAAATAACTAGGTAAGATTTACCCAATTTAGACCCATACAAATAAGGGTACACGAAAATAATATAAAAAAGATTTATTTGTGAGATATGAGTGTTAATTTATTAATTATTATATTTAATGTTTTTTATGTCGTTAATTTGGGTATTTAAGTGTCACAAGTACTTCGGCTAAAAGACTTGGAAGACCTTAACCTAAGGAGAGAAGAAAGGAAGTTACATTTTGGTTGTTCAAGCTTATAATATCTTAGTCTGTCAAAAAAAAGTGTAGTCAAAAGTTAGCGAGTGAACACGACGATCCTAGTAGTACATCTTGATCTTGTAAGAATATAAGTTTCTCTCATAAATTTTATACCAATCTTATCCTCACATTTTAGGAATGAATGTATGATGTCCTTGACAACCAATAGCATTAAAGTATTTGTGGCAAACAATATTTTGCAGAGTCAATTAAAATAAAACATTCACGCAATTGTGTGTGTTGATGCTCAATTTTAATCTACTCTACAATGTCATTTGTGACATCATAAACTATTTAATCTCATTGTTGAGGACGTGATACATTTATTCATAAAAGCTTAATTAGTAATTTGATCTTTATATCTAGACATTTGATTCATTTTGATCCCTATATATTTCTTTACTCAATTAAGTCCCTATTTTTTTTTTTGGAAAAGACTAATAAAAAAAGATTCAATGTGGTCCCTTATGTTAAGTTGATGTTAACAACATTTGGAAGTGTCACATGTCAAAATTTATGTTTGTCTCATACCAAGATATGGGTCATTTTCTATTTTGAAGGTGTCACATGTCAAGATTGGAAGAGTTTCAAGGTAAAAAATAACCTAGATTTTGACACGTGCATACTTAGATTTTGACATGTGACATTTTCAAATAATATCAATGTCAATTTAATATAATGGATGACTTCCTAAGAATATATGAGAAAAAATTATATTTTTATTAATTGAAATTAATTTATTAAAATTCTTTCATATTTTTCTTTTCTAAATTTGATTAATACACATGAATTAATTTTCATTTATATATAAATTAATTTCATCTTTTGTATAATCTTTCTAGTCAAAGTGTTTTTTTAATTTCATTTAATTATACTCTTGCACTTCAAACAACACAAACTGATATGCAAAATACTAAAATAACTGAAAATCATTAATAATCATAATTTATGTATTTAAAAAAGTAATGTAGGATTCAGATAGAGAGTATACTCGATATTAAATTACACCACAACAAGGTGGATCATAGTTAACTTGTAGTGTGTTATGGCCCCACAAAATTTTTAAATTTTTTAAAGTATAGTAAAATATATTATTTTGAGAGAAAATTAAATTAGATAAAATTTTATATCTTTTATAAAATATAATATTGAATGTTAATAAATAATTAAATACAATAAAGAATAAAAAAAATTATTGAGATATATTTTTTATTTTCTCTCATTGTCTTTTAAGTTTTTGACATATTGTATTTATCTTCCTCTCTTGTATGTTTTCTTTTGTTTCTGAAAAAAGAAAAAGATAATTAGACACAAATTTATTCCTTGTGCTCTCATTTCTCATTAGTTTTCTTCTACTTTTTAAGGTAAAAAAGTAACTCTTTTTTTGTCTTTTGATAGTCAAATATTAATTTAATATTTAGTATTTTTTTTCTATCTCATGGGTTTTTTTGTATATTTATTTTTTTTTACAAATATAGAAAGAAAAATTATGTATATGTTTCTTCATAACCATTTTTTAATTGTAATTTACTTATCATATATTTTTCTTTTAGTAATTACATCTCTCAATTCTTGATTAGATTTTGATAAATTATTTCTTAATCTTGAATCATTTAAAAAAAAAGTATATTGATGAGGAATCAAATAATAGATTCATTTTTTAAAAGTAATAAAAGGGAAGATATAAGTAAAGATGAAAACAATACATACCTACTTCTTCACATACTTTCAAGCATAATACTAAATATCTTATTGTTGAATTATAGTCATTTCTTAAAATTCAAATAATTACATGTGAAAAAGTTTCATATTAATCTTTTTAAATTTATTTCAGAAAAACATTCTCAAATATAAGAATATTCCGTGAGTGAAAAAGATGAAATTAAAAAATTTTATTTAAAATGAATTTCATATTAGATACTACTTCAAAATTATCATTTTTCTAAAAAATATATATACTAAATTATATATACTTTATTATATTAGTAACAATGATTAAATATATAAATTCTAAATATATTTTTTATCCTTCAAAATTTTTAGTCAAGATCCACCACTTATCACATGTGCACAAATTTTTAGTAGGTTTTTTTTTGTGTAAAATAAAATGATAAAAAATAAAAAATATTAGTTACCTTTTTGAAAAAAAATTGAGTATGTAGAATGATTGTTGTTAATTAATAATTAGCTGCTTGATGGAGGCAGAAGGAATCGAAGAAAAGAAAGTAAAACAATCAAAGTTTGACTTCATATGGAGAAGATAAAGTTACACATGATTGATTGTTTCATAATTGAGATTTAAATTTTTTAGGTTGTTGCAAATATTAAAGTGATTTTAAGTGTCGGCAAAGTTACTTTAACTTTTTCTTATGTCAAGATATTTTTCTCATTTCCTTTTTTTTAATGAAATGTTTTGGACACTCGGGTGATTTGAGTGATTTGAGTGTTAGGTTAGGGATGAGAATTAATATGTTACTATTTTGTAGTTCAAATATTGATTACTTTACTTTATAGACAAGGGTGAAATACCCACTATAAATTAAAATAAGCACTTATTTTAGTAACTTTAATATTATTTTTTATTACAAAAATTACTTAAATTCATAGGGCATTGCAACATAGTTCATAAAATTAAAATAAACAATCATTCTAAATAATAATATGCTCGTGATTTGTGTGTATGTGTGTGTTTTTACTGTTACAACGGCGTAATGAGGAATTTTATAATTTCAAGAAATTTGATATTTAATTAATTTTTTTAAGCATGAATTCTGTATTTTTTAAATACTTTGTCTGAATAAAATAATTATATTTTTAATTTAGATGTGCTAATTTAATTTTTATTATCTTTAAATATATATTAAATTAATGTAAAATATTTGTTAAATATTTAAATAAAAGATTATTGACTAAAACTGTTTTTAAGAAGAAAAAAAACGTACAAGCATATATGATTGCAATGATGTCACCAACTCTATTTGACCTTCTCATGACTTCACTTTTGTACTCAATTTTTTATTTATTTATATGTAACACCACCTCCTCCCTCTTAAGGTTATTATTTTAATTTAATGGATTAAATTTGTTTTTCATCTTTTAACTTTTAAGTAAAAATCGAAATTTATCGCTTTTTGAAATTTTGGTCTAATTTAGTTCTTTAACGTAATAATGTAGATTTAGTCTTTTTAACCAAATTTTATTAAATTTATTTAATATTTCAAACACATTTTATCATTTGAATTATTTATACAGTTTGACACATTTTCATTTCAACGTTAGCTAAAAACTATCATGAAATGTCAAATAAACTTAACAAAATTTGATTAAAATGACTAAATTCACGCAGATCTAGAGTTGAAGGACTAAATTGGGTCAAAGTTTCGAAGAAAGACTAATTCCAATTTTCACTCAAAGTTAAGAGACCAAGAATATATTTAACCCTAGTTTAATTGGTAAAAATAATTTCAAGTCTAACCTAATCTTCTCATCAAATTGGTTTATAAGATCACGTTTGCATTCACTTGCATATTATTCTAAATTACTCTTATTTTTAATTGATGTAAAACTTTAACACACCTCCTCGTCTTAAGATATATTCATATTGAATGTGGGAATAGACATATATATATATATATATATATATATATATATATATATATATGTCTACCTAAAAAATTAAAATTAACTCTCATCGTCACTGAATGAATGAGGAACCCATCTTAATTAATGCATCAGTTGCGTAATTAGTGTATGGTTGAAGTATGAACATAAATGCATCACTTTGTGTAAAATCCAGTTTATTCCCACCAATCTCCTCTACATTGACGAGATGGAATGAGAAGCATATCTTGTAGATTTGCGCTCTCCCTCTCTCAAAAATATATTGAAGATGTTGAAACGAATGTGATACATAGTTGTTCGTCGCTCTTAATTGTTCCAAACAGCAAATCAACTTAAACGAACATAAGGGATGATCTGATAGTGAGTGGAAAAATAGAATCAATAAACATCAAATTTTGTTGGGATAGACTCTAACCAATTACTTTCATATCATATTGAGAAGTGAATTTTAAACTAACTCAACCTCACAAAACTAACAAAGTTATTCTTTGATAAAAGATCATTATGAGTAAGACTCAATAGAATTTGATCGATTCTTTTTTCTATTGTTAAGGTAGAAAACTGAACCAAGAATTCTTTTTCTTTATCATCAATCGAATCAGTGTTCGAGACCCAAGATTCTATTTGATCATCAATCCAATCACCATTCACGTTTTTTATTTTTCTTATCAAGGAATAGATGACTTAAATGTCTCGTATTTTTCGAAAAAGCGATTTGATTGATGGGATTTGGTTGTAACGTGAGTTTTGCCCCCACTTATATATTCTAAATTGATTTTATCTCTAATCGAAACTTTCAACATTATTTTGAATAATGAATTTAAATATTTTAAATTAAAAGTAGGTGATAATATTTGAAAGAAACATAAATTATAAATCAATGTTCAACAACATGGGTAAAAGAAAACATATAAATATAATGAATTTAGATCATCGGTTGAATTTTTAAAATATATTGATAAAAACTAATTTAATATTTTAAAATATATTAAAAAAATTAATATATCATTATAGTACATTTTTAATATCAACAAAAAACCGATAAAAAGAATCCAGCAGAAAATGTGACATCAAGATTCGAAGACTCGTAGTTCATATGTTTACGATGTAGAAAAAAATTTAATGATTTTAGCTTATAAAAATAGAAATTATATTGGATAATAGATTTTTGTTTTTCTATTTTGGAGAAAATCTCACTCACTTTTTTCCTAACAGATATTTATTACATTCCCCACGTATGTGATGAATCTTAACTTTCCTTTTTGAAGTTGTTGCTCAGATTTTTTATGCAACACATCAAATTATTTCTTCATGTGCATTTGTTTGAGTTGTTACATCATCTTTTAAACATGCATGTCCCATTATTTCTTCATGTGCACATGGCTGAGTTGTTGAGCACCCATATTCATTAAACAACACATCATTCTTAGCTAACATTTGTTTGTTGGTACAAAAGGTTTTAGTTTTAAGGTTGTTTACAAGGTTGCATTCACAAATTTGAAGAATCATAAATAATTTAAAATATTAAATTTGGTTTTGAATTTGATAGATATGCATACATAAATATAATAATGGTGGGTTCGATTTGATGTATTTTGATATTTTTGTGATTTAGATTGATTGTATTCTTTAAAAAAAAGGATTTTAGATGAAGCATTAAAGTTAAATAGACCATTTTTTTTTCATTTTTCTTTAAATAATTGTAATACAATGAATTAAGTTTCATGAATTGATTTGTTGAATTTAAGTAAAATGTATAAATAAAGTAAATTAAGAAGAATGGCAAATGTTTTCACGGGTAATGATGATAAACGCTTTATTTGATTAGATAAAAATAAAGTAAAGAGATTTTTTTTAATTGTGAAGAAAATAATAGAAATAAATTTGTGTCGTCGTCTTTATGATCTAAACGATGTAAAGTATTTAAAATTGAAAATTCATATAATATATAAATATTTAAAACTTTAAATCTGAGAGAAATTAAATTTAAGTAATATTATTAGCGTAAGTAAATTAATTAAACATTCAACATACAAAATATCACAATATCAACTAAAGAAAATTGTATTTTGTGAATATTTGCAATATTTTGGGAATATTTTCATTCACCAGTAGTTTTAAATTAATATACATTGTTTCAGGTCAATAAAAGCTAACGTTAATAATGTGACCCAACCTAGTCCAAAAATTGATGGCCCAAATTTAAAAAAAAAATGGACTTGTTTTGATAAAAAAGATAATAATAATAATAATAATATTTCAATTTTCTTACATTTTTAACCAAGTATTTAATATGTATCATACGTTAAAAAATATATGTATTGATTATGGATTTTCATTATCGTATATTTACAATCTATAGTGTATGTATATAGTAAAGGTTTTAAACATTACAATAAATCAACGACTATTATATTAATTAACTGCTTAATTTTGTTTACGATAATATATAGTAACTATTAAATTCAACATAAAAATTAATTGATATCTTCCAATTTTCATGTTTAATGCTTTTTTTTTAAAGTTATTTATGCATGGTGTTTAATTTTATTTATTTCCGTCAAGCGAGAGGGATCATGGTTATGAAAGAGGGAAGTCATAACTCACCCAAACTTTTCTTATTTTATATTTTATATATGTTTTAAAATTATATTTATATATTTGTATAAAAAATTTAAAATGATATTTATATTTATATATTATTTACAATTTAGTTTAGAAATTATATTAAATATTTTATATATTTAATGATAGGTTTTTATAATTATTTTATAATAAAATATATGATGATAGTCATATTTTTTACATTTTATTATCATGTGTGTCTTGTGTGAGTTCTTGTTAATAATCGAATTAAAAAAAATTTAATTAAAAAAACTAATTTATGTATAAAAAGTTTAATGTGATACTTTTGATTTGTTCAATTATTCTTTTAAATCAATTATAATTGTCTAATTTTCTACCTACTTCCTATTTTTTCCCTACGCTCTTTTTCTTAATATAAATAATTTTACTTTTTACCTAATTTTTTCTTTATTTTTCCTCGTTTTCTAGAATTTAAATTTCTGTGTTTTTATATTATTTGTGTGTTGTATTTTTAAAATACACTCATTTTAATACATTATAATATATTTCAAAATATCAAATCGGTATGTATAAATATATTTTAATAATACAAAAAATAGAACAATAGTAAAAATTCATAATAATTTTTTTTTTATCATTTCGTTCAAAACAAAGACTAGATATTTCCATCTAAGAGTTTGGTACTTAATTCACCATACAACACTAATATCTTTTTCTTAATTTCCATTATTAGTAAGAAAAGTAGAAATGATAAAGGAGTAACAATAAGAAAAAAAGGAATAGCATTTTCTTTTTTGCATTAATTGGTTACTTCTAAAACCCCAATATCTGTTTTTGAAGTTGAGAAGCAAGCATCCCTATAGGAAGTGGTGGATCAGAGAAAGTGCCATTCAAAATGAGAGTAGAAAACCATTTATTTGCTGCTTCAGAATAGTGCACACCATCCCAACTAAGGTACTTCCATGGATGTTTACATTTGTAGTATTCTTCTTCTCCATTTTTCATCTTCTTTCTTCCACAATCAATATAGATTACACTGTTAGTGCCACAGCAGAATTTCTTTGCATTAACAAAACCTGCCTCGTACAATTAAAAGGTTTAATTAATAATTTGTCATACTTAGGTCATTAATTTGTTTTAGTAATGATTCGATTCAGTTCCTACTTTTGTAAAAGAAAAGACTCAATGTGATTTTTTTTGCTAGATTGACATTAATAACATTTGAAAGTGGTATGTGTCAAAATTTAGGTATGTTATTTGTCAAAATCTAAATCATTTTTTACTTGAAAGATGTCACGTGTTAAAATCAGAGAGATTCCAAGGTAAGAGATGACCCTGATTTTAACACATGTCATCTTTTAAGTAGAAAATAACCTAGATTTTGATATGTGACAAATTTGAATTTTAACATGTGACATTTTCAAATGATGTTAACGTCAATCTAACGGAAATGATAATGATATTTTGACCAACTTTTTTTACTCACTTTTAACCCATCACTCTAATCATCCTTCAATTATCTATTTTGATTTGATTTTTTTAGTGATGTGATGATCTAAGGATGATTGAAATGGTAGGTTAAAATTGAATCAAAAAAAGTGAGTCAAAATATCATTATTCCTAACAGAAAAGATCACATTGAGTCCTTTTACAAAAATAAGAACTCTATCGAATAAAAAAATATAAAGATCAAAATCAATCAAAAGTCTAAACTAAATTACTAATTAAACCTTAATACAAAAGTTTGGTCATTTTAAAGTTATCTCTATTGAAATCAATGTGCACTCTTTTTATCTTAAAGTTAAAAAGTAAAGTATTTTACCTTGATTTCTTGCATTTTTTATGAGTTCATATTTGGCTGAGTAGACATCAACATAGGTGAAGATGACATTAGTGAAGTTTTTTCTTAGCTCAAACACAATGTCCTTAAGTTGTTTGTTAAACTCCTGAGCAATCTCATTCTCATTTTTTCTGCATCCAGCAGAATCCAAGTCTTCAGATGTGAATTTGTTCATCGAGTTTTTTCTTGACAAACATCCAATTGGACCTGTGTTATGTATCCAAAAGAACCTCGCCCCTTCATTTAAAAGTTGCTGGAGAAAAAAACTAAACATCAGTGTATTTTTAATGCTCAACGGATAGTAGAGAACAACACCAAGAAGTTCAGCAGAGAATCTATACTCTATAAATTACTAGACAATATAAAAAAAAATGTGTATCATTTAGATTAAAAAAAGATTATATGTAATAGGAAATATACTAACAAACTAAAAAAAATAAAATAAAATAACTGATATATAATATTTATAATATTTAATTAAATTTGATTGTAATAAATTTTGTGCAATAACACATTACCTGCAATCCAAGAGAGAATTGGTTCAATATATCTGGGATTGTTGATCTGATTGATTTTATGTCTGAGCTCATAAAACCATAGCTTAGATCATTCTGACCAATATCTATGGTGTATAGGGCATTGGAGAAGTTTATGGACTTGGGTAACCTATTTTTGAAAGGTGCATCTACCCCTATTATGCAAAACACATCATATGCATGCACCAATAATATTATTAAAAAAAATTAATTATTTTCTTACAAAATAAAAAAAAATTAAAATCATCGTGGACTAATTTAGATTTGTAAAAATAGAGGAATGATAACTAACTGCTCTGAGAGGTTTGATTGTAAAGGGCCATTGTTCTGGACTTGAACTGTATGAATTGAGATATTTGAAGCCCAAAAGTAATTGGGCTGAAGCCCGTCTTTTGTATGGATGAACCACCAGCTGCAAAGTTTGCACCGTAACTGAAATTTGACCCAATGGAGTCCAAATATGCACTCAAGTATGGCATCTTCAACTCTTCACCTAAATATGCACACATTAAAAAATAACATAAATTAAGAGATAAACAGAGAAACCAACTTTTTTTTTATGAAATTAATCATGGGTTTATTATTAGGATTTGAGTTTCATCCTAGCTTATTAAAATTTAAGATTGGGTTAAATATGTTTTTGGTTTCTCAAGTTTCAGTGAAATTTGAAATTGATTCCTTTTCAAAACTTTTGACAAATTTAGTCCTTCATCTTTAGAAATGTATGAATTTAGTACTTTTAACCAGTTTTTGTTAAGTTTATCTGACGTTTCAAGTGCATTTCATGATAGTATTTGAATTGTTTACATCATTTGACCAATTTTCGTTTAAATGTTAACTCAAATATTATCATAACACGCATTTGAAACTTCAAATAAACTTAACAAAATTTGATTAAAAGGACTAAATTCACGCATTTATAAAGATGAAGAACTAAATTGGTCAAAAGTTTCGATGAGGGACTAATTCCAAATTTCACTGAAGCTTGAAGGACCAAAAGTATATTAAACCATTTAAGGTTTTAACATGTGTGTAGTTTTTAAACTTGAAGGTAAAATTAAAATTCATCTATGTCACAATTTTCAATATATTTTGATTCTTAAACTTTAAAATATAGATGTAATTTTTTTAACTTAATGACACTAAATTTTGTTATATGTTAAATGACATTCCAAATTGATAATTGAGTTGTAACATGTCAAAAGATATAAGAGATTCAAACATCGACCTAAAACATTATTTGATATATATAAAAAATTAAGTTATGAAAACTATATTCATTAGAGACATATCCATTAAAGACTCAACTATATCGAAATTTGAAACATAATCAAATTTCGATTTCATGTTGAAGAACTAAAAACACATTTAACATTAAATTTAGTTGTTTGTTGTTGAATATTCTTTAGGAAAAATGTAAAATAGAAGATTTGGTTTGTGCTTACTGATGAAATCAATGATGAGTCGGCCATCACAGTTTCTTGTAGGGATTTTTCCAGGAAAGTTTTGACCATTGGGAGGAAAAACCATTGCAAATGCTGCAGAAAATGTTCCTGTGTCTGAATTTGAGTCTCCAAAGTTATAAATTGCTGAGTATTCTTTGTGCTTATCATCATCATCTTCTCCCTTTGCTGCTATCATCAATAAACCTACCAAACCAAAAACAAAACACCAAACTGAGTAACTCACTCTCTTCAATCCCATGTTTCATCACACACCAAAAACAAATCAAGTAAGTTATTGAATATATATTCACATATATATAAACAGTTTCTTTCTCTCACGTTTCAAATCCTTAAAATGTATGTTACTTTCATAAAATGCATGTTCCATTGCTAGGTTGCTACTTTATATGTTTTTTTAAGTTTAATTAACTTTTAAGTAATTCATAAATTTTAGGTATTTTTAGTCAAATCTTATTACTAAAAAATTTTTGTCTGAAATTCTAAATATTTCTTTTTATTTTTTTTTAACTTTTGTTTAATTGAACATTCAAAATAACTTTTTTTATAATTAATAAATATTCAATTGAGTGGATAACTCTACTATTAATTTAATGGGAGTGGATTAATATTTTTAGTCTCTGTATCTCATGTTATTTGTTTTGTTGGTGAATCAGAAACAGGGAAAGCTCACTTAAACAACTATGTTTTACTAAATTAAAATAAAAAAAATAGATTATGAGATTAATTTTTGTATATTTTATGATTTGAACTATAAACACCAGCGTATACACAGGCGTTGTCGCACTTGTGTGTACGCATTTTTCAAATATATATGATATTAAGTGTAGGTGATAAAATAAAATTATATTAGTAAGTAATATTATATTAATAGGTGATAAAATAAAATTATATTTATTAAATATAAAGTGAAATATATAAGTAAAGATAAGAGAATAATTGTTGATAAATAGAGAAAAAGAGAAGAACAAAGACGGACGATTTTATAAAAAAAAATTGTAAAAGTAATGGTCAATTTTCAAAAGATTTAATAAATAATTATATTTTAAAAGGTAAAATTGATATTTTGAAATGTGGAAACAAAAGAAGGAATCTCTTTATATATTTTATAAATAACAATATTATTTCTATAATGAAATTAATCTATTTTTAATGATATTTTGAATGGATAATAATGCTCTAAATTTTAGTGAATATATTACTTTTAAATTAATGAAATAAGGTAACGTGATATATGTGTGACTTATTAAATTAAAAGTATTAAAATAAATAAGTATTGATCTAAAAACATAGATAAAGGATAAAAACAAAAATACTTATTTATTTTAAGATTAAAAGAGGCATGAGTGTAACTAAGAAAATTGATAGAATAAAAATTTAAGGCTTTAAATAATTATTTGTGGAAGCTTTGAAGGAATCCACAAAAAAAGAACATGAACTAAGAAGCTTGATGAAAGGAGCATGTGTACTTAAGGAACCTTCCTTTTAATGAATAGGTTAAATTCTATTCAAATCTTTAGAAACATTTGACCGACAAAATTCTGAGAATCCTAACTTTGGCCATTATGGACATTGGACAATCCACATTAGGACATTGTGGGGTTCATATCTCACCACACCCACTTATCTTTTTTCTATTATTATTATTATTATTATTATTATTATTATTATTATTATTATTATTATTATTATTATTATTGTTTTTCTTCACTTTCAAAGCATATCCACACTATAGTTGTTTCAATCATGCAGAAGAAACCTAATATAGTGCTGGAGGGGTTTGGTAGTTTACATGGGATCTTATATTTTAACCAATATATGCTAATTTATAATTTGTTATGATGTAATAATCGGATATTTTAGTTATCATATATAATACCAATATATAATAATAATGAAATATAAGTCTAATCAACATATATGAAATTGTGGAATTTGAATTTTTTTAGTAAAATTTTTATACTGATATTTTATTGTGTCTTCAAAATATATAGATAGACATAAATTTTAATATTTTAAAATATATTAACAAAAAATTTAATATACCAACATCGATATATTTTTAATGCTCCATAAACGACAACACAAGAAAACCCAATAAAAAATCTAGATTTAGAATTGATATCATCTCTAACGCAATATCTTAAGACAATGAATTTATAACTTTTATTTGAATATGGATTCTCTGTTGAATTTTTCTATATTGTTCTTCTAATGTGCCTTCAAAATATATTGATGGCCACTGATTTTAAAAATTTTAAATATATTAAAAAAGAGTTGAAAATATCAATATAGTGTATCTTTGAATGCTTATTAGAGAACAATACAAAGATATCTGGAATAGAATCTGAACTCGATATCATTCTTATATTGTACTCAACTTTCTACTTTTTACATCAATAATTAGTTATGTTGAAATTGAATAGTTTTTGTTTTTCGCATTCAAAACTTGAAAATTTCAGCAAGTTTTTATCTTTTTGACTCTTGGTAACATGAAACACACAGGGATGATAATTACTGTTATTGAATATGAGGTCACGTAGTTCAACAAACTATTGCTCAAAAGGAAGATAAGATATAAGACCTAGAAGGAAAAAAAAAAAGCCCCTCAATATTCACTATCTGAATCGCTCTTCTTGAGGTAATATTTACACAAGAGTGCATACAGTAGCAGACTCGCTGCACTTAACCATGCTAGAAGCCAATAGTAACTGTCCAAACGTGCTTCCACCATATCATCAGAGAACCAGCTTGGTATTCCCTTTGAACTTGTGTAAACTTCAACTAGTGTAATCAGCAGTGCACTCACAAAGCTTCCAACCCCAAAAACACTTGTGTACAAGGCAATTCCCATTGTTCTCATTGTCCTGGGAACTTCACCATAGAAGAACTCTTGCATGCCAACAACAGTGAAAATGTCTGAGATGCCAAGAAGAATGTACTGTGGCAGCAGCCAGAAAATGCTTAGAGGCACTGTCTCTGAATGCAATCCTGCATTTCTCATTTGCCTTCCAATCTCAAGCCTTCTAGTCTCAACTAGAGCTGCAATAACCATGGCTATGATTGAGAGAACCATTCCAATTCCCATCCTTTGCAGCACACTTATACCCTTGTCCTGCCTAGTAATCACCTGAGTGATTGGTATGAATATTTTGTCATACAGTGGCATCAGTAGTATTATGGACAGTGTTATAGAACTTTGGAGTGTGGCTGGTGGGATCTTGAAATCTGCACCAATGTTCCTCTTCATGGTCATGCCTTGTTTTGTGAAAAATGTTGCAGGCTGCTGGAAAATCACTGCAAACATTAGAAGCATTGTCCATATGGGCAAAAGCCTCACCATAACCTTCACATTTTTTAGCAGATACATGCCACTTTCAGAATCATTATTCAAATCCTTGAGGCTTTCCAAGTTTTCAGGACAGAGAGGTTTCTCTTGAAGCCTAAAACAAGAAAAACAAATATTCATCATGTTAAGTACATTGAGTATGTCATGGTAGTAAATGTAAAGCTTAATTGTTCTTCTGCTACTCCTATATAATATTTAGTATAAATGCTGACAAGAACCTCTCATGCATTGCTACATCTGTCAAGTTAAAAGATGAACCAAAATTGTACCATTAAAACAGTAGATGACCACATTTGCATGGTAAAACAGGGAGATAAAATTGAATTTCAGTGATAATAAGGAATGAGTGGTGCAATTAAGTCTGAATGTGAGTTTCTATGAAAGTGGAACTTACTCTAGCTCCAGCACTTCAGAATTGTCATTTGGTAGGGTAATTTCACAATGGAAACATCTCAATGCAGAAGCTTTTATGGTTTGAAAAATGTTCATGAGGGGCTTCTTAGCTTCAAGGACCTCATGCTGTTTATATAGATATATAGGGCTTCCACCAGAGAAAATCAAAATGGACATGATCATTGAAATAGCAGGGATGGCAAATCCTAGCACCCATCCAAAAGTGTCTTGGATGTAGGACATGACTGTGACACCCAGAAGGCTTCCACTGCAAACACCAAAATACCACCACTGGAAGAATAGGGTCTTTTTGTTGTAACTTTTATCATCTTTGCTACAAGGCAATTCTTCCTCTTCACCAAGTTGATCTGCTCCAAAGGCTTGCAGAGATGGGTTATATCCACCTTGGCCTAATGAAATTAAGTAGAGAGACAGAGAGAGAAATGAAGAAGACATTGTTCTGTTTCTGTGATGCCATGACCTTGCTAATGCTGTTGTTGTTAATGCTACAAGTCCCTAAGAAAAGAACACAGAACAAAATATAGTTACTAGCAGAAGCATCCACAAAATGCTGCCATGTCACTGTACATGTTCATAATGTAACAAAACCACATACTAATAATATGGAAATTTGTCAAGCACTTCAAAAATCACTGTGTACATTGGTCTTACTTATGTTTTCTGATGAATAAATTACCCTATTGATATGAATTCAAGATATCAAATCAATTCTGCATGACACTATAACTGGTAAATAACTTTAGGTTATTTCACCGAGGGATTTGTTTCAATAATGATCGCCTTTTAGCTAGTGGTGCTATAATTCTTATTTTAATAACTTGAAAAAAAGAGTAGTGGTATGCTTTTTTCTAAAGTTAAAGTAAGACAAAAAATTTATAATAATATAATTATCGTTGCTTTGTGTTACTTGTGCACTGTATATTTGGTGACAACTTCACTTGAGTTACTTCCATGAAGTTGCATGCCATTGATTTCCATTTCAAAGTCCACTTTGAAATAAAACTTTATTTGCATTTATCCATTCCACTAATATTAATTACTGTTTTTTAATCATGCCCTTATGTTATGTCATGTTAGGAAGTTAAAAATTATTTTATTATAAATGATGACAATAATACTCCTGTTCCTTAATCTGTGTGATATCCTTCTAACTCAACAGATAAGAATTAGAACAGAAACGAGGTAGTAACTATTTCAATTATTGAGATCTTGTCCTAGTCGATACAGGACATAAATCATGATAAGCTTCTAAATAAGAACATACTGTATCAATTTTGAGTTACTACAGTGAAGGTGACATGAACATTACTATTTCCCAGTAGTGGATGCACACAAAAACAAGATTTTCCACGTGTACTATTTGTGTGAATTACTATAAATGGATATTTATCTATGACATGAGGCTAAACATATCAAATTCAGAACCTAAGATTGCTTGCTGCAGCTTGCAGAGCTATAAAATAGTGTTCAAGTAAAGGCATTTACCCCTAGCTATGCTTGGAATATTCCATCAGAAATTTCTAGTGTTTGATAATTTATGTCTGGTGTGAAATTTGTTCTACTGATGCAGAAGAAAATACCAGTTCTTTAATATGATGAAGTATCACATGTTCTTCCTCACCAATGAAACTCTTTTCATCAGTTTTCTTTTTTAATCAAAGTTTGGATCAGATATTTTGGTGGGGTGAAGAGAATCAGATTTCAAAGGTAGTAAAACTCTCTAATTGGTCCAAAAAAAACTGAAATATCCTTATGTGAGAAGAGTGCATATGACTCGGACTCCAATTTACAGACTCAATGGATATCCTAATCATATGTTACACAAAGTAGGTCAGCTAAATTACCAGCCACATACATGTTTCATATTTAAATTCAGAAGTGGCCAATAAAGTTAGGAGCCAGAAGAATCAAGAGCTATGGTAAAGCTCCAATATATAACTAAGGACAAAAGTTATATGCATGTCTTTAGATTTGTTTTTTTCATACTGTTCTCTACTCAAAATTGAAATTGCACCTTAGTGACTTATTTTGTGGAAATTTTTGAAGAGAAAGTTCAACTGTAACTAGAAAACAAGTAATAAAAGCACCTAGATGATTGCATTTAAGTTTTGTCCTGCTACAAAAATACATAAAAATGTGAAAGAATGGGTGAAAGCAAATTTGTGGAGGGTGACTCACCACAAAATACAGAAAAGATGAGACCATTATGGTGGAATATTTGTGACAATATGCGTCGGCAATGGGTGCCACCAGCAATGGCATTATGGAAGTAAAGCCTACCCAACTGTTAACCATCTTTGCTGCAGATGAGTTACTCAACTTCACAACATCAGTTAGGTATGTCACCAGATTAGATGCCACCCCTTTGAATGCAAACCTCTCTATTCCTGCAATGGCTGCCAAAGTGCACCAACAAACATGTCAAAGTTAAGCTTTAACCCCAAATAAACTTGGCCTAATAGAAAGTCAGAAAGGGCAAGAAGAACACTAGACTTGTAATATTTGTTAGATTCTTGACTCTGTCTTTTCTCTGATATTTTATAAAATGCTAGAATACAATCTGTGCTTCTCAGTTTTCAAGGGACGTTTTCCTTTTTCACATACTCAGAAAATATATTTTGGGTGAATATAGTATCCCAAGACAAGAATCACAACACAAACCAATCCCTTTAAAGATCCATCTCAGTAAGTTATTCTCAAAAGATGGTGAAAAACACACATTTGTTTAGAACTAGAGACAAAAAAGTCATCATTGGGATTATTTATGATACTTCCCTCTTCTCATCCAACCATGATTCTCAACAGCAACTATCCTAAGCAAATTCAAGTGCAATAAGACGGTTGAAAACTCCAAAATGGACTAAAAAAAGCTTACCTATGAGAAGAATGCATGACTTATTGAGCCTCTGCTGTCTCTGTCCACCCGCCATGAGAAAGATATACACCAAATAATGCACTAACCAACCAAACCAGAACTCTGAACTTCACCAATCTAAGAGGGCAACAAGAGAATCACAAAGCAAAGTGGGTTCTGCTTCCTGATGAACATGTTTTGGCACTTTCAGTCACAAATCACTGTGCACTGAGCTCAACCCCCCACCACAACACAGCTTTAAACTCTTTTGGACATTCTATCACACATATTATATACATATATATATATATATATATATAGCAGATGGAGATGGATCATTGTTGTCTTTAGCTCCTTGTAATGGGACACTAGGCTTTTCACTTTGCAGCTGCACCTATAGCATGCCAAACCAAAACACATGCCACATCAAAACGTTACTCTTTGTTTGTTGCCTGGTTCCATGTAGCTGGTTATTTATTAACGGTCTTACACACAGCAGATAAATGCAAAAAGCTAAAGACTTTTTCTGTTGTGAGCATAGGGCGTTACGATTTGCATTAAAGGGTGTGAACTAATCGTGCTTAACATTGGGTGGATTGTTCCACACACACTCTCTTCACCTCTCCGACACGTGACTGCTGCATGCTTCAACACGTCCGAAACTACTCTTCCTCATCCACGTAACCAAACCCTGAGAACTGTGAATATTATTATATGTTATAATTATAATATAAGTAACAACCTACGATGCTGTCATAATTCAAGACACAACTATTCCACGTGGAAAATGAGCTATATTTAACCTGAGTAATTTCTTTGGCATTGTCATTGTCAAACACTCTCATAATTTTTCAAGTATTCTAATTGCTTACAAGTTATAATGTAGGCATGGAAACTAGCAACTGATGATATATAGATTTAACTTGTTTGCTAAATATAAGACAACATTTGCTTAGAAAAAAAATTCATTTTTATTTGGATCTGATTTTTTTTTTTTTGAGGAATGAGCCAAGCTGTCAACTTTATTAAAAGGGGTTTATAAATATAATTTTTAGTTAAATATTTTCTTATAAAAACATAATTTTTTTGAATGAACAGATACGTGAAAGAACATTTAAATTCTTCTTTAGTTTTTAATCTAATCAATGTTTGGCCTACCCCATTTTCTTTACATTTGCTCCAATTACATCACTTGAACAAGTATGCATAATCAAGGAATGTTAGAGAAATGGCAATGTTATGAAAGCATATATTATATTCCGTGTAAAAATGCATATCTCAATCATCATCAAGCTTATATTAAAAAAAAGAGAGAGATTCCTAAGTGGTGTGTGCCTACTTTTTGTGCCATCAAAATTCCCTTTATCTTTTTCTATTTTCATTTTTATTATGAAGTAAATTGCATTTCCAAATCCAACCATTAATTTCGTTTTCCTTATGGTATCACCAATAGTGAATTTCCATTGATTGAAGGAATTGTTCATTAAACTCATTATTTATGAAGTCATTTTTAAAATTTTGAAATACCAGCTCAATTGTATTAAAATTATAGAAACAACACTTCACTTCCTAAAACTATTAAATGATAATCATATTTTTACAGTTAAACACGTCATATTAATAAAATATTTACTCATCTAACTTATTTATTTTGAGATTCTATTTTAGTTTATCATAGTTTTTTGGATCAATAATTGGTTTTTTAGAGTTTTAGAGAAAAATAATGTATGTCGGTACTTGTATTGTTATAAATATATATAGTTTAAAATTTTTCATGTTTTTCATGAGAAAATCATTGTCCTAATAATAAGTTAGCTAATTTTGTTTTTATTCATAAGGAATCATATAAGTGGTTTAACGTTTTATTTCAAAGTATTTATTTAGATTTTTTTTAATAATGAGTATAATTTATCTATATTTTATGAAGTATAATTTTTATCATCATCAATTTGATATAGCCTCTCATGATTTGTTTTATTTTATTTTATTATTTTTTAATAAATTTTCATTATGGTAAATGACTAATGAATTTTGGAATGTTAATATATAGCTAAGATGTCAAAATTTATTATGTCTAATATAGTCTTATTTGGAACCTATTGATTTTGATATTATTTAAAAGAAATTTATATAAATTTAGATTAAAAAACATATACATAGCACAATTTTAACACCATAACAACTAATAAATCAAACTATGTATATATACACATCTCTATTTTTAAAATAAAAATTTATACTCAATTTTCATTTTCAATATGGAATGAATATTAAATTTGTCTCGGGTACTTCTTCAAATATTTATTAAATGATTTTGTACAAAAATAAATATTAAAAGTAAACAAAGTGATATTATAAAAAGTCTAATCTCAAGAAATACATATTTTTCTCTTTAATGTGTCAATTAATAAAAAAAATTATAATCACATAAATTTTAAAATAAGATATTAAATAAATTAAAATTATTGTAATAATTTAAAAGGAAAACCAGTTTCCATAAAGAGTCCAATATTACTTATATTCACACTTTTATACATCATATAATAATTCATAATATATATATATATATACAAGTTTATTTATTCATATATCATAATATAAAAAAAAAACATTCCCACCAACCTTCATTTAATATGTTATATATATATATATATATATAACGTTATGTAATTAGAAGTGATTGAACCATAAAGTTCTTAATTATGTATTAACTACCCTATTTTCGGTTAAAAAAATGTTACCACATATGCACATACAATATTCACCAGTTACCAAACACATGCACCTTTATATAAAGCACATATGACCACTTTCAGTATTAATATTAACAAGATTGATATGAAATAAATCTAAATAATATTTGACCTTTTAAATAGAGAATAATTATCTGCTATATTCCCGTGTCTCTATTTTATATTTATTATCTTCTTAAATTATTAAAGCACTCATAACTTATAGTATTTTATTTTGAAATTTTTACAATATAGAAGGAGAAACAGTATTTTTTTAACAATAAATGTTTTATAATATCACTTTTTTTTATTAAAAAAAATAGGTTAATCAGAGAGAAGATATAACATCGTCATGCATCTATCTCTAACGTTGGTGCTTGAGTGAGATGGACACCACTTTGTTTAATTATCATACGAAACTGTAGTGGGTTTCTGTTTTTTACATCTTCTCATCGTGTCATCATAAAATGTTTGGTTTGCAAATTATTATTTCAGTTTTTCAAAAAATAAAATAAAAAATTAATTACAATCTTTTTTTTCTAAAAGTGAAAAGGATTATAAGATTAAAAGGGCAATGAGATGGGAATATTTTGAAGTAAAAAGATCAAAGTTGAAGTTTTCGTGAGTTAGTAACTGAAACTTTTAAAAAACTATGAAATTGGAGAATAACCATTGAAAATCAAAATTTTGTTCTCTCCGTTTTTTCCTTTTCAAAGATCAATTCTATGAAACTCATATACGAAACGAATTTTCATTAAAGGTAAAGTAGGGTTTCTTTTAGCACGTCATTGTCTTCACAAGTTGAAAGATTACTAATTGATTTGAACCACAATCTTCAAGTCGCTATCCATCTTGTTATGCCAAATTCATCATACTTCAATGAATATGCTTATGGATTTGGGAACTCAGAATTTAGATTATTCTATAGTACTCACAATATTTCTAACCAAAGTTTATTACTTGAGGGATTCTCAAACTTAATAACTAATAATTCTTACAAATCACAGTTTCTCTTTAATTTCTTAGCTATCAAACTCGTTTGAGGTTTGCTCCAAAGTGAAAAGAAAAAAAAAATCACAAAATTTTAAAATTGATTTAACTTAATTAAACTAGTAAAAAGAAGCTAAAAAAATAGATGCTAAGGGTATTTTAGTGCTCTTTGGAGCTTTTAATAACTTCATGTTAGAATTATTGCTTGCTAATTAAAATTATGTTGCATTGGGATTTTTCTTTAACATTCTAACGAGGTTTTTGCCTTTTGAAGACTTAGATATTTTTACAAGTTTCAATTAAATATTTTCTTAGAACTAGCCATATTTAATGCTTATTATATATCCCTTTCATAGGACATCTTTCATAGGACATGTTGTATAAAAATCAAAACTTATATATTTTTTCCATAAACTTAGGGTGAGGTAATCAACTCAGACACTTAGAGTTGGATACGACAAATTTATAATAATTTCTAAAGCAAAAAGAGATCAAATATATATCTATATATGAAATAAATTATATATGATTAACCAAAGTTAATAAATTTATTTTACTGACAACAATATAAGGTATATGGGTGTATTTAGATATACTTTTTCATAAATATATTAAAGAGAAAAATAAATAAATAAATAAATAATAATAATTTTCTGGTTCAAATAAATTTAGATTATATATAAATTAAAATAAAAAAGTTATAAGATAGAATTTTTACTCAAAAAGTAGAAACCAAAATTTATTTGACCATGGCACCATGTGACTGCTACTGTTATTTAAGCATAAATTTCTTAGTTGACACCTAGGAAAGGAACACTATGTTGGCATGAGTGCGCTAACCCATTTTTCTCTTCAGCAAATTGAAGGTAAAAAGAGAAAAAAAAATGTCATTTCTTTTTCTTGTCCAATGATGAGTCTCATTCTTAGCATACAGACATGTCACTTTATGCATCAAAGTTTTAATTTATTGATGAAATTAAGGTTGCAAATTGTGAACATTACACCAAACCATATACCTCTGCAACTATAGAATTCAAGAAACCACACCTGAGTTTCCCTTTGCTTGTGATCTTTCTGCACTACACACATATTTTAGAATATTTTTAAGGAAATCAGAAGTGTATCTTATGAATGTGCCAAGGAATGTTCCTTGAGGTTGGTAATGGATAGGATTCATGTCTCAAAAGTGCACAAGTTTAAATTGTTTTGTTACCTAATATATCAAGACTAGTGAGTATTGATGATTCAGATAATCTCTTTCACAAATATTCATTTGTTTTTCTGGTAAGTGTTTGTGAAAATGTATGCAAATATATACTGAATGACCTAATCATCCAGTAATTTTTAAACTGTGAGACTCGTTTTGTTAGTTTTTTCAGACCAAACTTTTGTGTACAGAGACAAAAATCTGCACTGTGTATGTTTTTTGATTCTGTGTCGATGAAAATTCTATAATATCTTTGTTATCACTCATGGTCCTGGCTGAACTCAATCACAAGGGAAAAATGCAACTAATTAACATATATTACGCAACTGGTCCATTACTAATTTTCTTTTCCATAAAGCAAAAGGTGTGTTGGAAAAACAAAAGAAAAAGCTGCATAGTCCAAACTATTTTTCCAAGTTTATGCTGCATGCACAAACAAATGCTTTATTTCTCTGGTAGATCTAATCTAATCTAATCCCTAAGAGCAGTGTTGTCCACAGAGAAAAAAACATTCGGAAAAGGAAACACACATAGTGTTGATGTCATTGGACGTTGTTTGAAGATTTGAACAATGCAAACACTGTGTCGTGAGTGAATGAAATTGCTTAGGCAACATGAAAGCCATAGACAGAGCCATGTATCTCTGCACAAAGAGCAATGAGAGCAGTGCATTGCTATCTTTTCTGACAAAGCAGACTAGGATGCATGGAACAAGCATGTAATGGAAAAGCTTTTGGGACAGAAAGTGATGCCCCCTTAGGATTTTTTTATCAAATAATTGTGAAGGGTGTCATCAATAGATGTTCAAAAAGGTGGTGGTGTTCTAGCAGCACCAACTTTAATCTCCACCAAAAGGGACAATTAGGAGGTCTTTAATTTGGCTATCTCTTCCAAATTGGGCTATTTTTGAAAGAATCAAAAAGGGGTCAGAATATCTGAGTTGATTCCATTTTGTGTGAGTGATCCCAGCATTGAACACTCAGGTTTTGGCCTAGGTGTCTCAATGTTCCTTCCATCTTTCCATAAATCCTTGATCAAAAGTAACCCAATTAACTTTCTACATGTCAAATTATTACACATTTTGCAGTTTTCTCACACTATTTTAAATGGTTTTCATTTGGGGTACGTAGTGAATATCTTACATGTGAAAACATTAACTGCTGCCTAATTACAAACAGGTAAACGACAATGATGAGTGTTTGTTAAAAATGAAGAGATTAACTGTTACCTCTAGAGAGTACTTGGAAGAATGCTCTCCCTTTTGAATCCCCAGAAGAAATCAAAAAGATCTTTGCAGCCTCGTAGTTCTCTGGTTTCTGCACAAGCACAAAGATTCATCTTCAAATTCAAAAATTCTGTGATTGATATTCAACAGAAAATTTCTTGGGAACCAATCCTAAAGTATATATCTCTGTGGAATGCAATGCAGAAGCTGATTCAGAGATCTGATTCAACCTCTTCTAACTTCAATTTTCCTTTTTTGCTGCTTAATTAATGGTGAACCATACCAGAATAATTCGACAAAAATATAGTAATTCTTGTCACCACCTAATTTTTTTCTTTATAGAAAGAAAAAATGAAATGAAATGTTTTGGTTTATCTCCATAAAAGTTCAGCATGCGATGTGTCTATTGCAGGCATAGTATTATATTTGTAAATAGAAATGCATATTTAAAATAGCGTTACTTACTAACTAGTAATGAATAATTAATTTTACAATTATTACTCTTTGGCGTAGCAGGGTAGCCAGGGAAATGTCTTGGCCCTCACTAATTGATTATTAATTCAAACAAAAGAGTTAATTAATTAAAAAATTGTTGTAGGATTTATATATTTAAAAGAGTGACACTTATTAATTTATTTATTTTTTCATTTGAATTTGGCACAAGTTCTTACATTTTTCAATTTGTTTCACTATTACAAGACAAGATAATAAGGGAAATATTAGAAATTCACATAATCAACTTAAACATGATAAGGATGAAGGATGGTTTATAATCAATGATGATAATTAGTAGGAATAAAAAGAATAATAATAATAATTAATGATGATCATAGCTAATTAGTGTGTGTGTATATATATATATATATATATAGTTTTTTTTATTACTAAATATCATAATTGATTTTTTTTAAGTAAAACAGAGATAAAAAATACTTTTTGTTATATCTTATTTAAAGGTCTTAAAAATTATTTTAGAACATTGTATGTGATTTAGAATTAGTAATACGAGCTAATCTGACCTAATCTATTTGATTATCTGCATATATACAAAAGTTTGGCTCCGATAAAATTTTATATTCTATTTTTGATTGGTTAAAGTTCTATATACATAATTACCATGCATGGTTTTCTTTTTAAGAATTTAGTTAAAATTATTGTGTTATTATGCCAAATCTTGGATGAATTAAGATTATCCAAGTTATAACACACAAATATGTCCCTACTATTATTATTATTATTATTATTATATATATATATATATATATATATATATATATATATATATATATATATATCATTTTTTGTAGTAATTCTATTGAAATGATTTTCCCTGAACTCCTTGAATTTTTTCTAAGTTTTCTTCTTTTTTTGTATCTCTATTGATACTTGATAATTAATGCTTTGCTATTACTAGTAGTTGATAAAAACAATGTTTGCTGCATGAATGGCACAGGATATTCATATTATAACATAATAAAGAAAAAACGTACGTAAAAGAAGTTCTAAAACATCACCATGCATTTCCATAACTATTAAACCTTCCATATTTTAGTGTTTAATTTTATTTCTTTAAAAAATGAAGGTGATAAAATGAGAAAACACTTTTGGAAACTAAAAGGAGTTTTCCTAATAAGGGTTTATTCACCTTGTAAGAAAGATGGGCCAATAATTCAATTCAAACCCATATCAAGAAAGTGAAAACTTGTTATAAATTTAACTATTAATATCAATTTATATTCGAGTATGTTTGGATTAACATAAGCACGATGAGTTTTATCAGAGAAAACTCCAAAAATAAAATTGATTTACGTATAAGTTAATTCATTGAAACTTTTTTAGATAACTTCTATATTTTTTTTTATATTTTTATACATATATTAATTTCAACCGTGAATTTTTTTTCCTTTTAAAATTCTTATAGAAATATTTATTCAAACAAACTCTTGGGTTTTTATTTCAAACTTTATTTAGCATTCAAATATATATATATATATATATATATATATATATATATATATATATATATATATATATATTATGAACCAAATAATGTTACATAATAAAACATTATATTTTCTTAGAATAAGATAATATAACATAATACTTTTGAAATTAAGGTTGAATATATGTTTTTTACAACGAAAAACACAATTTTATTCTTTTCATTTTTCTATCCAACCAATCTAATGGAGAAAAACTTATCTTTTCTTTATAAACTTCTCTTATAATTGTTTTAGTCCACACAATCTTAAATATTTATTAATTATGATTTTTCTATTTTTTTTCAAACTTCTCTATTTATTTAAACAAATAATTAATTATGGTTGTCATATTCTTTGGTAAGAAGTTGACATTTTTTTTTCTAAATTAAAGATTGGACCATAGGTGTTCTCATAGTTGAAAGTCATGGAACTAATCTCTTAAGAAATTAGAATACTAATTAAGGGTATATATATCTCCTCTAACTATAACTATAAGTGTTCTAAAATAAGTATAGTTAAAAGTTGAACTCCTATGATACTTTTAAAAGACCTAACTAACTTGGTACTTATGTCACATCTTATGGATAGAAAGTTGACATCCACTCCTAGAAAAAACAAAATATAATATATTGATAATTGGTATTATCATATTTTTATTTTTGTTTATTTTTTATCTTTTGTTGTTTATTTTTTTAGATATTTTAGGTTTTATTCAATAAATTTAGAAAAGATAAATATTTTGTTTAGATTTTGTAGATAAGTGAAAATCTCATAGATTAAAAATTATAAACATAATGAGTGGAGAATCTGAATATTAAAAGAATATATCAACAAAATCAGTTATGACCGAGTTTGTTACTTCAATTACAAATCATAAGATTTGAGAATATATCAAAGATATAGTTTTGAGAATATATCAAAGATATAGTATTTTCAAAGATTAAAAGATATAAAGAATTATCTATTACAATTTAATCAAGTACAAATTTCAATGTAATTCTAAAAATTCTATAAATAGAAGGCTTGAGACATTTAAAAAGAGATTCCTTAATTCTTCAATTCCTCAATTCTTCTAAAAATTTGTGGAAGCAAAGGAGCATTTGAAGGCGGGAGGCATTCAACATTATTCTTTTTCTAGTACTTAGAATGTATAAGAATAATTAACTCACATATTCACGGAGGTTGGACATAATGTGTTCTATATTCGATCTTAACTACATGATAATTATTGATTGCATATTTATAGGTATATAATCATTGGACACGATATTAGAACCTAAACTAGAATAATAGACAACTAATTGATTTTGTATCTAGACATAGAATACATCATTACCCGAACTTAAGGCTTAATGTGAACTTTTAATAAAAAAAAGTCTAAAACATTAGAATTTTTATAAAGTTTAGACTTGTCACTAAGACACTAGGGTTTGTTACATAGTGATGTGAATGCTAGATTCAAGAATTAGAAATATATTGACAGTGTTTTCATATTGATTTCATTCATGAAATCCAACCCTAATTACCATATATTTTAATTTCATAGATTTAATTTGCTTTCTATAATTTTTGAATTATTTTATAAACAAAATAAAAGATTACATTTTCTTAGAATAAGATAATACAACAAAATATTTTTGAAATTAAGGTTGAATATATTTTTTTACAAGGAAAAACACAATTTTATTCTTTTCATTTCCCTATGCAACCAATATAATGGAGAGAAACTTATGTTTTCTTTATAAACTTCTCTTCTAATTGTTTTAGTCCACACAATCTTAAAGATTTGTCAATTATATGGTTTTTCTATTTTCTCAAACTTCTCTATCTATTTAAACAAATAATTAATTATGGTTGTCATATTGTTTGGTGAGAGGTTGACAATTTTTTTTCTAAATTCAAGATTGGACCATAGGTGTTCTCATAGTTGAAACTCATGGAATTAATCTCTTAAGAAATTAGAATACTAATTAAGGGTATATATATATATATATATATATATATATATATATATATATATATATATATATATATATATATATATATATATATATATATATATATATATATAACTCATGTAATTATAAGTGTTCTAAAATATGTATGGTTAAAAAGTTGAACTCTTAT
>Ga0214544_1002091_pt1 | contig 42094 bp, 34 predicted proteins | sample CNSS3metaG_FD_160074 | JGI IMG/M metagenome (GOLD analysis project Ga0214544, IMG submission 160074) | Root nodule microbial communities from cowpea collected in UCLA plant growth center, Los Angeles, California, USA - CNSS3 | ecosystem: Host-associated > Plants > Roots > Nodule | place: USA...
CAATGAAATACCAAAACAGTCTCATAATAGATTACATCTTTAATCCAAAACCATAAATGATAAAACTCTATAAAACTATTCCCATAAGTTTTCCTCGCTCCGCTGCTAAGCCTCACCAGATCCACCTACAACATCATATGCTCCCGTGTACCGCGTACACGATCATCGCCAAACACAAGCAGATAGGGTGAACTAACAAAATAAACATATATATATATATATATATATGACACAAATATACCAATCACACAATCACACCAAAGGAATTCCATCCTTTGATATCACATCACATGGCCACCACCATGTTATTCGTGTTTTATATCTTCTAGTGGGTACCTCAAGGTGTCTTGCTGCCATACCTATCGGCCACAACCGATAGAGCACGTGCGGGTAACCATGCTACGGATCATACACCGTAACGCCAAGTGGAGTTCCCATATACAAACATAATTCGTAACGTCCCAAGACTACAAATCATACACCATAACGCCAGGTGGAGTTCTCGTGTACCGCGTACACGATCATCGCTAAACACAAGAATATAGGGTGAGCTAACAAAATAAACATATATATATATATATGACATAAATACACCAATCACACAATCACACCAAAGGAATGTCATCCTTTGATATCACATCACATGGCCACCACCATGTTATTCGTGTTCTACATCTTCTAATGGGTACCTCAAGGTGTCTTGCTGCCATACCTATCGGCCAGAACCGATAGAGCACGTGCGGGTAACCATGCTACGGATCATACACCGTAATGCCAAGTGGAGTTCCCATATACGAACATAATTCGTAACGTCCCAAGACTACCAAACTCGTCAGTGAACTATTGAGGAGGGCAATCTATCTGGACCCATCCGTACTGGCCACATCTAGCACACTCACACCGGCAATACTCGCCAACCCGAGCTCAACTCAAAGGTTCCTCGTGTTCATCCGCCATCCCGAGCTCAACTCGAGGGATGCCATTCCGAGCTCAACTCGAGGAATGCCACGTGCTTAACCCCTATCCCGAGCTCAACTCAAGGGATACGTTCTGAGCTCAACTCAAGGAACACCAGCAAGCCGACCTTTAAGATATCCTAGAAGTCGTGTAGATCATGCACATCATAGCAAGCATAACACCAATCTACTACAGCAAAATTGCCTGGCGGGGGACACGTACCGCTAGGCGCTGTCACTTCCAGATTGTCTGGCGGGGGACACGTACCGCCAGTCGCTACACCAGTACTTTCACATTACTGGTTTTAGTTCAGGTTCAAGCACACTTCCCACAGGTTGCTCTCATTTGCTCTCATTCTAGAGTACCCCTAATGAAAAGCATTGTCATCTATAATGTTCTAGGCCTTATAGCATCTCACATGTGCATTCATCACCTAGTTGTATAGACCATCCCAAGCATGCTCAAAGAAAATATAAGTAGCGACACTCTAACAATTTTAAGCACATGATCTTATGCACCAATGCAATTTAATATTGACACCCATGCCTTCACCAAACCAATTCTCCACATGTGACTAACCCAAAGGAACATTCAAATTGATATAGACTTACCACATAACCCAATTATGCTTCATTAGAAGTTACTTGAACTAATCAAGGGCTTATTCATGTATTTTACAAACTCCAAAATCATCAATATTCAGTGATTTATATCTCTAGCTACTGACCTCCAAATCCAATCTCCACCGTTCAAAGTGAAGAACCACATGTTATGGACCACCTGCCAAAATTTCACCTAAATCGGACGGTTAACGAACCGGAAATGCAGTTTTACGAAAACTGCATGAATCAGAAAAATTGGTGGCGCCTAACGCCCAGAATCAGACGACTAGCGCCCGGCGGGACTAAACTACTGCCCGACGGTTATTGTTGTGCGAAAAGTACGAAAACAACATTTTTCATGAATCAACACACCACGCATCTCTAGTGTGGCGCCTGGCGGCCAATTCGGTGCCGCCATGCGGTTCCTACAGTTCCAGGAACCCAGCAACCCTTCCCTTGCGCCTACGAACCTCAACCAGCCCAACCATCCCGATTTCCTTCAGTTTCGACTCAATACTCACCACTCAAAGGTTTAGGATCACAATTCATCCAATAAGTTTGTAGTTTATTACACAATTTGTTATACAATTTTCGAAAACCCTAATTCTTCCACCCTAACATTCATTCATAGCCAATCTCATTTGATTCCTTCGCACTACCATGACTTTTCACAATTAATCCCTTCCTTTTGGTCCAAATGTTGTTAAAATTCCTTTTCCATCGAACCAAAGCAACCCAGAACATGCAGAACCCGAAAATCGAATCAAAACGAAAAGCATCACCTGGCGGGTGTTCTTCACCGCCAGGCAGTTCATGATTAACCCAAAAAACTGAGTGGCGGGGCTTGCGTCGCCTGGCGGCACTAAGCTCACCGCCAGGCGGCACTAAGCTCACCACCAGGCGGTTCCTATTAGGAACCCAGAAAAATAGGCAAAATGCATGTGTAGCCTGGCGGCAGTTCATCATCCGCTAGGCGGTTTCTGGAAAAATTCCCAGAAACGCGAAATTCAACAAAAATAGACATTGATCATGCAATAACATACGATACAACATACATTTAATTATTAACCAATTAAAACGACGTTAATCAGCTCCCCTAACCTGGTCTCCTTTGCTTAATTTGAATGTGAGATTCTTCTTCTTGGCCAAAAAATGTCTTCCCTTAGTGCTCCCGCATTCTAGCTCCAAACAGACTCTTAATTCTCTCAACACACTCTAAAATTCGCTCGCCTCTCACTATGTAACAATGGCAACCTTGCAAACCTTTCTTCTAACCTAAAATTGGCTTTTTAAGGGTGCCTTAATGCTAGGTTAATTACCAAAACGAAAATTTGGTTTAATGATGCTTGTAAATACCATTCACGAACCATTATGGCTGATTCTCCAGCCTCCTTGGCTGCCATTTAGCTAGGGTTTTTCCTTGCCCTTTCACCTTCATGCCAAAGGAATTTTAGCAAAAGGAAAGTTTAGTTTAGGTTCACCAAGGTTCGAACCCATCCCATGCTAATGTCAAATTAATGCATAACCATTTAACCAATTCATGTTTCGTGATGACTAATATAATTCTATGATTATATAAATAACACACAATTGGCATATATAACACTCGAACCCAAGTCCTTTCACACGATAAAGTACTCTCCACCATTTGAGCTAATACTTTTCCACATCATATCAATCACTATTAAGTGCTATAAAGGCTTCCACGACCCACATTTATTAATTAATTAAATTTCACGGGTCTTACAGGTCCTGCACTTCCTACCATAAAGGGCCTCATACGGCGCCATGCCAATGCTAGCATGGAAACTATTGTTGTACGTAAACTCGATCAGCGATAACACTTCGTCCCAAGCACCCAAGTGATCCAGTATACATGTCCGTAATAAGTCCTCAAGTGACTGGATCGTCCTCTCGGACTGACCATCCGTCTGAGGGTGATAGGCTGAACTCATGGTCAATTTGGTTCCCAAAGCATCCTGTAGGGTTTGCCAAAACCGTGACGTAAACCAAGGATCCCTATCTGAGACTATACTCGAAGGTACTCCATGCAGTCTTACGATTTCCTTGATGTACAGTTGGGCCAACTTAGCCATGGACATCCTTAAGTTTATCGCCAAGAAATGAGCGCTCTTGGTCAACCGATCCACTATAACCCAGATGGTGTCGTGCCCTCTAAAAATTCGTGGCAAATGGGTTACAAAGTCCATCGAGATACTATCCCATTTCCACACTGGTATATCTAAAGGCTGTAGAATCCCACCAGGCCTCTGGTGCTCCACCTTCGCCTTCTGACAGGTCAAACAAGCTGATACAAAAAGAGCCACATCTTTCTTCATCCCCTGCCACCAGAAGGTCTCCTTGAGGTCCTGATACATCTTACTCATGCCGGGATGCAAGCTAAGACGACTCTTGTGTCCTTCCTCTAGTATCAACTTCTTCACCTCTGCATCATCAGGTACACAAATTCTACCCTGAAACCTTAACATGCCATCATTACTCAGGGCAAAGTCTCTAGCCTCATCCGACCCAAGTTGTTCTCTGACTCTATGTAGACTAGTATCCAACAATTGCCTCTCTTTGATCGAGTCCAAAAAGTCACTAGATATAGTAAGGGTACTACACCTAATGAACCCAGATCCCAACTCCACCTGTAGCCTCATTCTCAGAATTTCTCTAGTAGCTCCACTTCCTTAATCATAAGGTGTGCAGTATGTACAATCTTCCTACTCAAAGCATCTGCCACAACATTTGCCTTCCCTGGGTGATATAGGAGCTCGAAGTCATAATCCTTCAGGAATTCCATCCACCTCCTATGCCTCATATTCAGCTCCTTCTGATCAAACAGGTACTTTAGACTTTTGTGGTCGTTGAACACATGAAACTGATCACCATAAAGACAATGCCTCTAGATTTTTAAGGCAAAGACGGCCGCCAACTCCAAGTCATGAGTGGGGTAGTTCCTCTCATGCACCTTGAGTTGTCTCGAGGCATACGCCATAGCCTTCTTCTCCTACATCAATACACAACCAAGTCTGAGGTGGGAGGCATCACAGTAGACCTCGAATGGCTTCCCGACATCCAGGATCACTAGTATCGGAGCGCTAGTCAATCTTCTCTTCAGCTCCTGGAAACTTTCCTCACACTTATCAGTCCAGGTGAAAGGTTGGTCCTTCCACGTGAGTTGCGTCAGGGGCGCCACTATTTTATGAATCCTTCTATGAATCTCCTGTAGTAACCAGCCAAGCCCACGAAGCTTCTGGTCTCTGTTGCTGAGTTGGGAATCTCCCATTTAACCACTGCCTCGACCTTCGCTGGATCCATCGCTATCCCCTTGGTGGATATCACATGCCCTAAGAACTGTACCTCATCCATCCAGAACTCACACTTGGACAACTTGGCATACAACTGCTTCTCTCTCAAAACGCCAAGCACCAACCTCAGGTGTTCTGCATGCTCCTCTGAGTCTTGGAATAGATAAGGATGTCGTCTATGAAGACTATGACAAACTTATCTAGGAAGGGCCTGAAAATCTGGTTCATGTAGTCCATGAACACTGCTGGAGCATTGGTCACACCAAAAGGCATAACTACGTACTCATAGTGTCCATACCGGGATCAGAAGGCCGTCTTTTGCACATCATCAGCCTTTACCAAAATCTGATGGTATGCCGACCGCAGATCTATCTTCGAGAACACTGATGACCCATGCTACTGATCCATCAAGTCATCAATCCTCGAAAGCGAATATTTATTCTTGATAGTCATCTTGTTTAATTGCCTGTAGTCCACACACAGATGTGAACTCCCATCCTTCTTCTTTACTAGCAACACTGGTGCTCCCCACTGCGAAGTACTGGGTCAGATAAACTACTTCTCCACCAGTTCCTCTATTTGTTTCTTGAGTTCCACCAACTCTGTCGAAGCCATACGATACGGGGCCATCGAGACCGGACCTGTTCCTGGGACCAGATCAATAGAGAACTCCACCTCTCTATTGGGAGGCAACCTTGGTACCTCATCCAGGAATACGTCTTTAAACTCATGCACCACCAGTATGACCGATGTTTCCTCCTTCTCCCCTATCTCCATACGAGCGAAGATTATAAAGCATTATGCGCCGCTCTGAATCTCCTTCACCACTCCTTGAGGAGACACCAACTCGAGCTTCTCTGAGTCGGGGAACAACAATCTTCTCTCCTGACAATCTATCAGAATGTGATTGGCAGACAACCAATCCATCCCTAAGATTACATCCAACTCCTGTAGAGGTAAGCAGATTAGATTTACCTTGTATCTGCGTCCTTCCACCTCCACTGGGCACCTAGCACATAATGACGACGTTTTGACCAAACCCGACGCCGGAGTAGACACCGCAAGCTCACACTGCAGCTCGCACACCGGCAAACCCAAGTGTCCCACACAATCATTTGACACAAAGGAGTGTGTCGCTCCAGAATCATACAACACACAATAACTAACACCAACGATCACACAACAATAAATAACCAAGTTACCTAAACACGCTACCTCCGTCCTTGACATGGCGTACACTCTGCCCGTCGCCTGAGGCCTGTTGCCTCTGTCTCTCCGTTGATGCTGGTGGGGAGCCTGAACCGGAGGGTGTTCCGCTGCCCTAGCAAGAGTGGGACAATCCTTCCCAAAGTGGCCCTCCTTGCCACAGTTGTTGCATGTGCGGTAACCCTCCATCCGCGGGCAGGCACTCCTCAGATGAGGGCCCCCACATATTTAACACTATACTTGACCCTACTGGGGAGGAAGACCCCTAGACCCCTGAGGCTGATGGGGAGGTTTGTCATATGGTCTCCTCCACTCGTCATGTTTGGTCTTGGACCCAGATGGTCCACCAATCCTCTGAAGCTGCTGAGGTCGTTGACCCTCTACCTCATTCTTCATCTACTCCATTACTCTGGCCTTCTCTACTAGAGCAGCAAAATCCTTGATGGATAAGGGTGCTACCATCAAGCGAATATCTCCCCTAAGGCCGTTCTCAAATTTCTTACACCTCCATTCCTCATCAAGCGAGAGCGTATAGAAGCGGCTGAGATGCTTGAACCTCTCAACATATCTGACTTCCCTCTTAAGTGAGTTGCAGGAACTCCACCTCCTTAGCATATCTGACACTATTTGGAAAGTACTCGGAGAGGAATCTCCCCCTGAGTGCCTCCCAAGTCACAGGCTCTCCTCGCTCCTCCACTATGGACTTCATGCTAATCTACCAATGTTTAGCCTCTCCGGTGAGCATATAGACTGCAAAAGCCAACCGGTTATCTGCTAGACACATCTTCGCATCAAAGATCCTCTCCAGATCCTTTAGCCACTGGTCTGCTGCGTCAGGGCTAACCTTCCCATTAAACTTCACGGGGTAGTGCTTTAAAAAGTCCTCCAGGCTCCACTCCCCGACTACAGGTCGTGGGTCAGGGCCAAACACAGGGGCAGCCGCCCTATTCTCCTCCAGCTGACGGAGGGCCTCCATATGCTGCCTATTGGCATCTTCAGCAGCTACCCTAGCAGCCTCCATTTGCTGCATTACCAGTTGTTGTTATTCAAGCGACGCCGCCTGTCTCTGCATAGATGCCTCATGCTGCTGCATCATCGCAGTACTCTGTTGCGTCATAGCCGCTACCATGACTTCTATAGCTCTTGCGATGTCCGGTGCTTCACCCTAGGAGGATTGAGTGTTCCTATGGTGAGGTGCCATAGCTCACTGGAACACAGAAAATCACTTGGTTAGGCTTGATAAGATAGGATTTTAACTAAACATTCAGAGACACACAAAGAAAGCTAAGCAGACAATCCAAGTCCACAAACCTAAGGAATGACTGCTCTGATACCATAAATGTAACGTCCTATTTAATTATTAAGCGAAATTAAAGAAACGTCACACAAAGATAGTACAATAGCACAGTCCTGGGGTCCTTAACACAACCCCTACAAACTGGGAACACCACGATGCCAACGGGAAACCAGATAAAAGTCTAACAGATGAGAGTATAGTAGTAAAGCATAAAGCAATACATGGGTCATAGCTCTAAAGAAAACCCAAGAAGAAAATAGAGTAAAATAGTTCATCAAGTATATACATATCATCACACAATCCAAGCATTTCATATATAATCCAAACATGATCTGACTTCTCAAACAATACACTAGACCCTGACTCGACTCATCCAGATACATATAGTCTGGTCGGATTCAGCGGATGCTTGCACTTGTGGTGGATACCTCTGGTCACCCCCGAGCTGTGTGTTACAAGTGTTACAATGAATCAATTTCCCTCACCATAAGGTTAGCCCTTAATGAATTTCGGGCCTCCTGCTACTCTCACCACAAGAGTCAGTCCGCTCTAAGTGAAACTAACTGACTCCTTAGAGTGTCAGGATGCAACCTTACCTTGAATCCTTACTAGACTATACAGATGGGGCACCACCATGAACACCCACTAACAAAGGTCATGGAATTACATGCCGATCACTGAAGCGCAACCCCGGATGTCTCACCTAGAGGCTCCAAGGAATTACACACTGACACAAACCAAAATCATACATCAACAATCAGAGAACACTAATCATGATTACAATTTCATACCAAACTCTGAAAATGAATCCTCATTCGTATCACATGTTGAACCCATACCACCGGTCATTACCACCCCATGAGTATAGGGCCTCATCTCATAACAATATCATGCCTCTTTAATTCCAACCCATTCATTGATTTCACATGCCAAGATCCCTCAATCACATTTATCCAATTTATAATACAGAACATACCATGCCTTTCATTTCACAGACTTCATACATCATACAAAATATATCATAACCCAACAATACAATTACCAATTTAACAAAGTCCTCCAACCTGCAGCATGTCTCGCTCAAGCTAAGAGCCCTCACTCAAGCGAGAGGGGTACTCTCGCATAGGCTATAGACTCTCACTTAGGCGAGATCGCGACTAGTGCTGGGACTTTCTCGTAGGCTCGCTTAGGCGAGTCCTGGTTCTCCTGAGCGAGACAACCTCTCGCCCAACAGCGAGGTCTCTCGCCTGGGCTAAACCACAGCAACATTCCAAGCCTTCATTCCTCCTCGCCTAGGCGAGTGGCTCTCATCTGAGCGAGACTGGCCTCGCTCAAAACCAGAGTCCTCCGCCTGAGCGAGGGTTCGCGAAACCCCTGGTTTGCACCTGCAAGTCTCGCTTGGGCGAGTTCCTCTCGCCTGGGCGAGATTGACAGATCTCGCCACTACTTCTCCTAGAACAGTCACATGCTCACACCCAAATGATAGTACATGGTCGTTCACGCATTCAACACAATCATACAATGCATACCACATCCAACAAACTCTAACTCATTCAGAAAACAATCAAGACTCCGACTCTAACTTCCTCGTACCTGGGAAAAGCTTAGTAGAGCCCAAAATGGCATGACCACGAGCATAACAACTCTATGGATGAACTATGGGGATGGAGTAACAAGCTCTCTTAGCTCAACGTGACAATGAAAGCAAACCCTAGCAGAGGGGTTGACGGCTACAGTCCTAGGTTATGTGAAAATGAGTGGAAAGTGTGACTTAGGGCAACGAAAAATGGTTTTATCTACTGGGCCAGCCCTTAGGCCCACATACAAGGGTAGCCCCTTAAATTTAGGGCAGAAAGAAAAAAATATTCTTAATGGGCCTTACAAATTCTGCATTCTGCATAATTTTCAAGGATTTTAGCCGATTGATTTGAAATTTTAATCAACTAATTCATAGGCTCAAGAAAAAATTAGTCCGATGTTTTATTTTTTGACTGATTCAAAATCTACTGTTCTACAGATTTTGCATTCGAATTTTGTGGTGTATTTGATTCAATCAAAAGGGGCTTTAAGGTTTCAAAAAAGTTTTAAGCAACCAATTCAACCCCCATTCTTGGCTTAAATCACCATTTCAATTTAACAATTGTTATCCTCTCTTCTCCCAACTTTATCTTCTTTTAAGATACCATCCCGAGTTCTTTGAAGACAGATAACTTATGACAAGCTATTCTTTGATCAACACTCTATAAGTCTGCTACAATCCAGGAAAAAAACTCCATATTCTTTGGTCAACATGTCTTACTACCTTTTCCACTTCTCCTTGTAAGGTGACTTTCATCTTCAAACCTCAACCTTCTTGCAAGCAAAATGCTTGGTGTCTCTGATAGGCTTGTCCTTTATGTCAATGCCTACCATGGGATCTAGGTTCTTAACCCTCCGTGATGAAGCTTCTTGGATGACTTGATGATAGAAGGAGCCTCCATGGCTGGATTGAGCAGAAGCAAAGGTGTTTGGAAGTGTTTGAAGGTTGCATAATGGTTGGTGGTGGAAGATCTCTAAGCGGTTCGGCCGACTTAAAGGAGGAAGGCTAGAGGACAATTCTAGGAGAATACTCTAGCTAAGGAGAATACAAAAGGAATGCCAAATGGATGGAATTTTTGGAGTAATTTCCATATGTTATCTACAAGAAAGGTAAGACTAATGTTGTGGCTGATGCACTTTGAAGAAGATATACTCTTCTAACCACTTTAGGTTCTCAAATTCTTGGCTTTGATAACATTTGAGAGTTGTATCTTCAAGATCCTTATTTTTCATCCATTTACATGAGTGTCAAGAGAAGTCCCAAGTAGGATTCTATGTGAACAATGGGTACTTGTTTAAAGAAGGAAGGATTTGTATTCCTCATGGTTCACATAGAAAACTTCTTATTCAAGAAATGCATGTAGCAAAAACTTTGATCATGCTTAAAGAAAAAATCTTTTGGCCCCATATGAGGAAAAATGTTCAAAGACATTGCTCTAGTTGTCTTACATGTTTACATGTCAAAACTACTTCAATTAGGGATGTTAAAAAAATCCGTACCCGCAGGTATCCACATATAAAACCCGCAACGGGTAAGAAATGGATACTCACAGGTAACGAGTACAGGTATTTTTAATACCCACATGTTAATGGGGTGGGTACGGGTATCATAGTATTCGTACCCGTGGATACCCGTACCCGCTATACTCTAATTTAAATTAAGAAAAATTAAAAAACATGATTAAAATATTAACATATTGATTTTGAATGAGTTTTTTTTATCAATTTTTTTTTAAATTATTTCTTTGTAAACTATCATTCAATACTATTTAAATGGGTTATTTGAACTTTGTTTGAAATTTATGAATGTTATGTATTGTACTTTATTTGAATATACGATTAAAATATGTTGTTAAATATTTATTTTTATATTTTTTGTAAATATCCGTGGGTACCGTGGATATCCGTGAATATTAAAAAAATTATTCGGGTACCCACATAACAGATACCCGATAGATATGGGTACGGGTACGAAGCAGATATTTATCCAGCAGGTAGGGTACGGGGGAGCTACTACCCGTACCTTACCTACCCCGTTGACATCTCTAACTGCAATGCCTTCTGGCCTTTATACTCCTTTGCCTATTGCTTCCATCCCTTGGGAGGTTATTAGCATGGACTTTGTCCTAGGACTTCTAAGAACTTCTAGGGATGTTAATTCTATCTTTATGGTTGTGGATCATTTTTTCAAAAATGGCACACTTTATCCCATTCCGCAAAGTAGATGTTGCTAGCAATATTGCAAAGTTAATCTTCAAAGAGGTGGTTCGTCTTCATGGTCTTCCAAAAATAATCGTGTCTGATAGAGATACTAAGTTCTTTAGTCACTTTTGGAGAACCTTGTGGTCTTGACTTGGAACTAAACTATTTTAGATTTGATGCACCAATATTTCACAACCAAGAAGGGGGGGGGTGAATTGGTTTCTCCAACTTTGATCTGTTCTTACACTTGAAAACAAATTTTTATGAAATCTTTAACAAATTGACAAGAGTAGTTTAAGAATGTGTATTGTTTAACCTTTATACTTAGCAAAAATGTAAAAGAGAATGAAAAGAAAGCACAAGAGACAACAAGATTTATACTAGTTTGGTTCAATTGAATCTACATCCAATCTCTAGCTTTCCTCACTAAAAATTCCACTATAACAACAAGAGAAGGAATACAAGAATCTCCTATGTAATTCATAAACTCTAAATCCACACTTCTTGAAACAACCCTTCAAGAAATGCAAAAATTGTAATGCTCCAAGCAATTATAAACAACTATCACAATCACAGTGATAAAAGACAGAATTTCATATTCAAGAAACCACAAAAACAATTAAAAACATTAGCAGTGATAGAACAATAACACTTGATTTAGTACATAACTTTGGTGTCAATATTACACCCTCTTCATTAGATCTTGATGAACATTTAAGCACTACTGTAGAAATTGCTCCAAGAAAATCTTTAGCAAACTTTCTTTTCTCTTTTGGTTGAAAAAATGTTACTCAAACCAGGTGCAATGATCCGACTATTTGAATTGGCTGCTATTTGGGAGTACCTAGTTTATTAGGTTATCTAGCTAATCAACTAGATTATGATAGAAGTCAAGTTCATGTTCCAGAATTAATCTAGTTGACTAAATTAGTATTCTAATCGACTAATGCGACAACAAAACAACAATTTTAATCATCACATACATCAGACATGGCCTAATACATTAGATTAATATTCTAATCAACTAAGTGTGAGGCATTTAACACATTTAGCTTGTCACACATCAAGTTCATACACACAACTATGTCCTGTTTGAATTCTAGTTATTCTAGGCTATTATTTCCCTATGGAAATCATAAAAAGCAACATAAATTCTCTTTGAAAAATAGGAACAACAAACTTTCCTTTTCTACTACTTTCCACCCACAAACTGATGAGAAAACTAAAGTAATAAGTAGATCTCAATCCACTTTGTTGAGGGTTATCTTGAAAGGAAATAATAAATCTTGGGATGAATATCTTCCTCACATTGAGTTTGCCTATAATTGTGTGGTCCATTGCACCACCACACTTTCTCCTTTTGATGTTGTATATGGTTTCAATCCTATCACACCTTTGGATTTATTACCTCTTCCTACTTCTTTTGATTTTGTTCATAAAGAAGGGGTATCTAAATCCAAGTTCATTAAAGATTTACATGAAAAGGTAAGAAACCAAATTCAAACTTAAACTAACAAAATTGCCAAATACAACAACAAGGGCAAGAAAGTAAGGGTTTTTAATGAGGGAGATTTGGTTGGGTTACATTTGAGAAAAGAATGGTTTCCACATTTGCGAAAATCCAAACTTAGTCCCTAAGGTGATGGTCATTTTCAAATACTCAAGAAGATTAATGATAATGCTTATCAATTAGATCTTCTTTTTTAGTATGGTGTTCATTCCACTTTCAGTATAGCTGATTTAATTCCTTGTGTAGGTTTTGTGGATGATGATGATGATGATGATGAACATCAAGATTTGAGGACAAATCATTTCCAAGACCCAAATCCAAGTTTAGGCCCAAGCCCATTAAAAGGCCCAATTACTCAAAGTATGATGAGAAATATACAAGAGGGCCAAGATCAAAAAGAGCCCAATAAGCTTCATGGGCTTCAATATTTTTCTCTTGGATTGAAGATAATATCAAAATATGATTGGCTTCAATTATATCAGTAACATAGTTTTTTAATTGGGCCAAATGTTAGGCTTTGCTTTCCAAAATAAATGGCCAAAGTACATTGTGTTTAGCTTCAAAATTGGGCCAATCCAAGCTCACTTTGAAGCTTGACCGAGAGCTACTTAGAGTACACCTTTCTCACAATTTGCACATGGTGGAAAGGCATAGGAAGCATGACTTGCCATTTGTACGCATATTTGCATTACATTTGAGGAGGATCTCTCTACTATAAATGGGAGACTCCTACACTTGTATCTAGTTACTCTTGATTAAATGGTGAAGGCCTTGATGTTGAGAACACTCCACACATTTGCCTTATTCAAAGTAATGGCTAAGATTCTACTTAGTTTCCTCTAGCTACCTTCCTCTAGGATAAAACTCTATTCTAGACTTCTACCTTTACCAAACCATTCCACTGCTGCAAGGGCCTCCAACCTTGATTACATTCCACTCCGTTGCAATCTCATGGAGCCTTTCCTTCATTTCCATGTCCAGGGAGTTTCATCATATAGGGCATGTTTTGTGACCTTTAGTGTTATAGCCACTTAAATTACCATACGTTGGAAATTCGTTGATGGTATAAAATAACATGGCATGCAACTTAAAGGAATCATCGATATACTCCTCAAACATATCAACACTTTCGTCCTATAACATCTTCAAATCTTCAAATGATGGGGTTAAATAAACATCAATGTCATTTCATGGTTGTCTTGCACCCGAGATCATCAAGGATAACATTACATATTTGGGTTTCATGCACAACCACGAAGGTAAATTTTAAATTATTAATAAGACAAGCCATGAACTATGGATTCATTCCATCTGTAGCAAGTCCAAACCTAATGTTTCTTGACTCGTTGGAAAAATTTAGGAACATGGAATCAATTTTCTTCCATTGCAAACCATCTACAAGATGTCTTAAATGGTCATCTTTTGTACGTCCATCAACATGCCATCTCATGATTTTTGCACCATTTGCATTACTGAATAATTGTTTCAACCATGGAACTACAAGAAGATACCATAAGACTTTCGCAAGAGGATGTCTATATTTTTGTTTGTATCGTGATACCCCACAATGTGGGCATTGATGTAACTTGGAAAACTCCTTCCTGTAAAAGATATAATCATTTGGGCATGCATGCATTTTTTGATACTCCATACTCATCTAACACTATTTGCATCATCCTTGTGTGTTGGCAATGTGTCACCTTCTAGAAGCATGTCAATCAACATCTCAAGAAATTCTATGGAGCTTTTATCAGTGCACCCATTTCTTGCCTTCACATTGAACAATTTTAATATCGCTAATAATTGAGTATACTTAGTGCATTTTGCATACAGAGGTTTTTCTACATCATTACATAAACTATCATAAACATGAGCATATTTGGAAAGAATCATCTCCAACATCACGAATCATTTCCTCTAGCCGATCATCCATCTTTAAATCAACTTCATCTGCTTCTACTTCAAACATTTGTACACTTGGCATGTTAATTAATTCACCATGGCATATCAACTTTTGTAGCTCTTGGGGAAACCATCACAAAGAACATGCTCTCAAATAACTTTAGTTGGTAGTTGATGAATCATTATTTTCCCTTATTCCATTACCTTTTTGTGCCATTCTTGAGGGTTGTTTAGTGCTTAATTGTCTTTTTTTAGTGCATTTTCCTTAATTGGGCTTCATTGGGTCATTATTCCGAATTATAAGTAATTTGGCATTAATTGATCTAATTATTGTTTCTAATTGTTTTTAGGTATTTTGTGGAGCAAATTTTGGAACTTGGACATTGATCACAAGGTCAAGAGAGAGTTGCCATATGATTTCCACATCATTGCCACGTCTACGCCATGTTAGTCAGTCTGTCCACGTCATTGGGCCACTATTTTCAGCCCATAGTGGCATTTTTGTAATTATGAGTGACAAAATGACATTTTTGTAAATATTTGGGTTTATAGTGATGTGACCACAAAAATTTTAAGTCTTGTTGGGTGGCAACCGCACTTCATCTTCTCCATTCTCCATTTTTATGTTTGTAAGCTTTGATTGGTGACCATGGAGGTGCCTTCTTCACTTTTCACGTTTTAGAAGTCGTTTTTAGTGTTTATATGCACCATTGACAACACCCAATGTGGGTTTTACGTTTTGAACTTATTTACTAGCTTGGACATTTCGTTTTATGGATTGTATTGACTTGGAACACCACCTATGTATGGGTTTTCAGTTTTTTATATTACAACAGTCGTTTTTTTTCCATTAAAGCTTTAGAATTTCCTTTTGCTCTTAAATTTGCGTTTGAATAATACCCAAGTTAGGATTTGATGTTCTGTTTTGAAGTGTTTAATTGCTCTATTTCCATGTCTTGCTAAATTTGTGTATTGTGTTTGAATTAAGGATGTCAATACGTTTTTAATCACTTTTGCATTTAATTTAATCTATTGATTAGCATTGTAAATTTTGCCCCCCCCCCCCCCCCCCCCGCCTTTGTGTTGAATTACAATTCTGGAAGGCTTTGAATGAAAGGTTTGGTCACTAAGAGACAATCTTGGATGAACTACTGAGTACTACATTTACATGTTTTATTTGGTCGGGTACGACCTCGATCAATAATTTTTGCTCATTCAAGTAATTAACACACAAGCACTAAAATCTTCCATCACATTGAATAATTTTAATATCATTAATAATTGAGTATACTTAGTGCATTCTACATACAAAGGTTTTTCTTCGTCGCTGCATAAACTATCATACACATGAGCACATTGGAAAGAATCATCTCCAACATCACGAATCATTTCCTCTAGCCGATCATCCATCTTTAAATAAACTTCATCTGTTCCTGCTTCAAACACATGTACACTTGGCATGCTTATTAGTTCACCATGCCATATCAACTTTTGTAGCTCTTGGGGAAACCATCACAAAGAACATGCTCTCGAATAACTTTAGTTGGTAGTTTTTGCTCATTCACATAATTAACACATAAGCAATAAAATGTTTCATTATTGTTCGTAACGTTCATCTTCACAAATTCAAGAAATTTTTCTACTCGTGCCTATGAAATATATTACTTAACCATATTGTGTATTTGAAAAGTTAATTATCTTTCTTATCTTGGTTATTTACTTTTTTTTTTCATTTTTAATGTTAAATTGACTAGAACTAATTGTGCATATTAAAACTAATTACAAAAGTTTTAAAGATTTAAAACTGCTAAAGAAATATTTTTATATATTAAAAATATATTTAAACTTGTCACACCGAATTAAAGAGGATCATTTACTAATTAAAGTATTATGAATTAAGTATTAAGCATAATCAAACTTATCCTATAATGTTGGTTAGAAAAAAGATGGCTCCTGGTGATTTTGCACAGATCATCACATTCTTAATGTGATAACTATTAAAAATAGTTTTCCAATTCCTATAGTGGATGAGTTTCTTGATAAACTTTGTGATGCCCCTACTATGTTTCAAAGTTTAATAAATGCAATCTATAAAGATGTGTTGCGCAAATTTGTGCTCACTTTTTTCGATGATATCTTGAGTTACAGTCCTACATGGGAGGCCCATTTAAATCATTTGGAATTGGTTCTTCACAGTCTAAAATTGCATCAATTGTATACGCATTTGGATAAGTGTTCTTTCAAAATGGAAGTTGTTGACTATTGAGACCACACATTATCCGAGTCAAGGGTAGTTGTGGAGGGTAGCAAGCTGATTGTAGTGCAAGATTGGCCTATCCCTACCATTATTAAACAATTACGTGGGTTTCTTGGCCTTATGTGGTACTATTATCACTTTGTGAAAGGGTATGATACCCTTGATTCTCCACTAACGGATCTTTTGACAACATACTCTTTTCTCTAGAATGAAAGGGCTGACAAGGTCTTCACCATAACCTCTGTTCTAACACTTCCTAATTTTCTACAACCATTCACTTTGGAAAATCATGCTTCTAGGATAGGGATTGGTGTAGTACTCAGCAAATCCTGCGATGAGTTCTTTATATCATCCGCAAATTAATGGGCATACCGAAGCTTTAAACAAAATGTTGAAAATGTATTTACGATATTATGCTTAAGGCTATCCTAAGACTTGGTCCTCTTTGGTGCCTTGGCACAATTTTTGTATAATTATTCTTTTCACCATAGTCTTGGTGTGTCACCATTCAAGGTTTTTTTTTGGAAGGGACCCTCCTATATTGACTCGTTATGAATACAAATCTAAGGACCTTCTATTAGTGTAAGACACCTTTAGAGAAAGGGACAAGGTGTTCAAAATATTGAAGGAACATTTATGGGTTGAGATAAACTATATGAAGTTTCAAAAGGATAAGAAGTAAAGGCATGTTAACTTTGTTGTTGGAGACATGGTTTTAGTCAAATTAGAACTTTATCGCCAATGTTCGGGTGCTCTCCTCCAGAATCAAAAGTTAAGTTTAAAGTATTTTGGTCCGTTTGAGGTACTTTCTCATATTGGACAGGTAGCATACAAGCTCTAATTACAAGAATCAACAAGAATTCACCTTATTTTCATATGTTCTTATTGAAGAAGTTTCATGTACCTTTGAAGCAACATTACATGCCTTTACTTTTGACAACTTCTAAATTCGCATCTAGTGTGCACACATTGTATGCTTTGGCTTATCACACTATCTTGCCTGGTACCAAACAAATTCCTTAGGTTCTCATTCAATGGGAATTAACAGACATTGTTGTATTACAAAACAAATTGATTAGACTCATTTATCTATAACATTACAATAAAGGAGTTCACACATTTTCTTCAAGCATTATTATAAAGATAGTAATTAAAAATGAAAGTGTTAACCTCAATAATAAGATAAACAAATAATTTAAACATCCAAACTATTCAAATGTTATTGCACAACATTCTACTCTTTAAAAATATTAAAAGCATCAAATTGTCAGCCTACATAATTAAAACTAGTAAATAATTATAATAAACATGATATGAAAAAATTGTAAAAAAAAATAATAAAGTGTTGTTAGAGGTAGATTGCGAGTCAATCCACCTATAATCCAATTCAAACTAGTTTAACACAAGAATTAAGTAAGTCAACTTGAATTTGACCTATATTTTAAAAAAAATGGATTTTTTTCCAACATAGCCTAACTCAAATCGATGAGGAGTCAGATTGGCTCATGAATTAACATTTTAACACCTCTAAATGTGTTAAACTTACTAAATGTTCATTAATGAAATTGTTTAAAAACCTTAAATTTTGCTAACTTGTATGCAATCCACCTATAATCCAATTCAAACTAGTTTAACACAAGAATTAAGTAAGTCAACTTGAATTTGACCTATATTTTAAAAAAAAATGATTTTTTTCCAACATAGCCTGACTCAAATCGATGAGGAGTCAGATTGGCTCATGAATTAACATTTTAACACCTCTAAATGTGTTAAACTTACTAAATGTTCATTAATGAAATTGTTTAAAAACCTTAAATTTTGCTAACTAGTCATACAAGTGGTATTGGTTATTATCCCTTTAAACAAAATGTTTAGTTCAAGTTGCAAATAGAAAAAAATTAAGAGAAGAGATCTTCTAAATATGGATAACAAAATTTATTGATTGTAATTAGTCATTAAAAATCGGTAAAACTAATTAATACTCTTAATTAGGAATGTCAAAAAAACTCGTACTCACGGGTATCCGTGGATAAAACCTGCAACGGGTAGGAAATGAATACCCGTGAATAACGGTAGGGCTATTTTTCATACCCACATGTTAATAGGGTGGGTACGGGTATCATATTATCCATACCCGTGGATACCCATACCCGTTATACTCTAATTTAAATTAAAAATAAATAAAAAAACATGATTAAAATATTAACATATTGATTTTGAATGAGTTATTTTTTTATTAATTAGTTTTAAAAAAAATCATTTCTTTGTATATTGTTATTCAACACTATTTAAATGAGTTATTTGGACTTTGTTTAAAATTTATGAATATTATGTTTTGTATTTATTTGAATTTACGATTAAAATATGTTGTTAAATATTTATTTTTATTTTTTTGTAAATACCCACAGATATCCATGGATATCCGTAGATATTAAAATATTATGCAGGTACACACATAACGGATACTCGACAGATATGAGTACAAATATTTATTTAGTGGGTAGGGTACGAGAAAGCTACTACTCGTACCCTACTCCGTCCGTTGACATCCCTACCCTTTATCAATGACAAAAGAAAAGCTTTAATCCTAAACCTACATAGCTCTTTAATATTAAAATTTCTCTCTATAAAGTTTTACCATTTTAAATAAAAATAATAATAATAATTAAAATTTCTCTCTCTTCACCCATATTGCTACATATATAAACGAGGCTTTGATGCACAATTCATAAAAAATCATTGTATGATGTCAACTCACAAATCATAACAATAACAAGTTCTAGGTTTATATGAAGATAGTGTGGAAAAAAAAGTTGAGTTTAGTGGTCCACAAATACAAAGTTAGCAAAGTGCTTATGGTCAAACATCCAAACCAATCATGACCACATGAACGTTGCTGGACCCAAATCGATGCATAAGTTTAGAACCCTAGAAAAGAAAAAGTAAAAGGATCATACAAGTGGCTTAAAAATTGAAAGCCATTTATTTGTATGCGAATATTGACCTCAACTTTAAGATTTTTTTTTTTCAGATTAAACCTTTTAAAACAAGATTACAAATAAATCTTTCTCAACATTATTTATTCAATTAGACTTTTTTATTTTTTTACATATTGAGAATTTGACTTTTCAGACCGAATTATTAATAAGAAATAGTTTCAATAATATTTTTATTTTTAAAAAATGTTAAAAAAATTAGGTTAAAACTTAACTTTTCAAAGACTGGATTTTAGTTAACTTTTTCGATATAAGATGGAGATTATTTCAAATTGAAAATTTAATTTTCCACACAAGAATTCTACAGTCCAAAATTTAAAATTTCAAGGTTAAAAGATATAAACCTAGTTTGAAAGGTAACATAAGCATATATTTATTTTAATAATTTTTTGTAAAAATACATTTATTTTAGAAAATAAATCCCAGTTTTAAGACTCTTAATCCCCTTAGGAATTATTGTATGTTTTAGTAGCATTACGTTGACATATACTATACATTAGTGCTCACTCCTCACCCTATATTTGACATTTTGGTTTCTTTGGTAGACTTTTTTGTTATGTTGTTGTAGAGATTCTTTGCTAAACAAATGAAAACGACACTTTCATTTAGAGTACCTTTCTGAACTAATTTTAAAAATAGAAAATAGGATAAATTTTCACATAAAATAGTTTTATTTTAAGGTGTGTAAACAGATTAATTTTAATAATCAATTTTATACTACAGCATGTTTTAAAACAAATAAATTAATTTTGTTTAGTTTAATGTAAGTGTTTGAAACACAAATAATATGATTTTACGCTATCAATCAATCAAAAATCACGAAGCCCAACAAAAACAAGATTTTATGTTGTAATAAAGTATTGACAAAACATCTATACTACATAATTTTTAAATTAAATATTATAAAAGCTCACAAATTTATCAATCATTTACAATTTAATGACCTATGATGCGTTTGATTTATAATATGTTTTATATTATTGGTACCGAAACCATTTTGTCCTATATATCTTATTATATCAAGAGGATGTGAACGCTCATTTGACATTATATTGGTATATAATGAGCGAGATTATCCCTATTCACATGTAATTGAGATGATTACGGTCTATATTTGTCAAGGATCATCTCAAACAATCATGAATACCTATTTGATATCATCTCATTTTGTAATGATCGAGATCACATCGACTTAGTCATATTGTAATAATAATGATCAACTATGATTAAGAGAAGGTTAAAAGTTCAAATGTATTAGTATATCATTAAGCAAATTAATAATGGTGATTGTTTATGTGGTTCACGTCCAATCAGATAAGGGTCCATAAATCTAATATAAATAACATTGTTCATGAGGTAATTAATTATGTGTTTATTTATTACAACATTTATTGTCATCTGACACACACCCCTAACTTCAGCGTCAAAGTGTCTTTTGCAAACACACCCGCTCTCGGCTTGAAAAGATACCTGAACATGGAAGGATCTAAGCTTGAAGGTTGAAGAATGAAGAGCAGAGCTTGTTGTGGAGTCTTAGTAATGTGCTTTTGGTCCTTCAAGAACATTTGGAGTCCACCGTGGGGCCTAGATATACTCTATGAAGAAAAGCCTTATGGTGTTTACAAGAAGCAAGATGACAATTGTAAGATAAGTAAGCAATAACTATAATGAAATGGCCATGCTTTTAGAGATTAGAGAGATTTCACCGAGTTCAAGAAGAGAAGTGTTAAGGAGATGGATGCATTGAGACAAGAGAATGCAAAGGTTAAAGAGAAAGGTTGAAGAGGTGGAATAAGAAAAAGTGCAACAAAACACCGCCCCAACACAGAAAACCACACCTCACGTACCCAAGACTATAAAGAAAGTGGTTATAACAACACTCTACATGCTAGAGGCACAACAAATAAATCCACTGTGTTCGGAGGGAGTCATAGGCATCCCTTTGTAGATGGCATCATGGAAACCCCACTACCAAGTAACAGGAAGTCTCTAACTGTAGACCAATATGATGGTAGCACCGATCTCGACAAGCACATAAATATTTAAGTCACCTAAGTCATCTTGTACACCATGGATGATGTTATCATGTGTAGGGTTTTCCTTACTTCTCTAAAAGGAGAAGCTTTGAATTGTTTTACCTGTCTTCCTCATTTCCCTATAGCTTGCTTCATCACTTTGGTGGAATGTTTCGGAACAAAATTTGCAATGAGCAGTCCTTACCATCTCACCTCTATATTTTTGGTGAAGATAAGGCAAGGAAAAAGAGTCTTTGCGCGCCTTTATGAAGCGCTTTGGGAAGGTTGCCCTTAACATCCGAAACCTGAATCACGAGGTGGCCTTTTTTTATCAACAAAAACAAATATATTAATGGAGGTAATTGGGTTGCCCCAACTCATATACAACAAAATCAATAGCATAAGTAAATAAACACAATATAGTAAGGCACTCTTTGGTTTCCCTCCTTTCAACAAGGAAAACCAACCACAATTTGGTAAATGTTTGTTTTTGGCGATGATACTCTTCACAAGATGTTGAATGACTATTAAGCTCTTTCAATACAATATAGTTAGACTCTTAGTTCCTTTGTTCCCATAGTGTTTTTACCCCATCACATAGATGCAAAACTTGTTATATTAGATGTGTTGCATTGTGTTTGTAAATAATGGTTCTTGGTTTCTCTCAAGATTGCAACCTACAAAAGCATTGGCTACGAAAATCCGAAGACAGAATATTCATATTTTCTATCAAGACAACTTTCAAAGGTGTCCTTATATCCTATGGTGATGACTCTAGGACCAAGACCTTTTGTAGATGACTTTTGCATGACCGTAGTTGCAGATTTGGATAAATTTAGGTAAATGGCTGCAAAGTTCATGCAGCTAGAAGTGTTGAAAGACTTTAGAAACAAGGTGAGCGTTAAGACCATGTTGGCAGAAAAGAAGTCATCAGAGCATAATGTAGCAACACATGAGAGGTTTTCGGCCTAGAGATCCAAAGTTTACAAGGTTTGTGAGGTATACCCCTTTTAATGCTCCAAAATCTTGCATCTTGGAGTAGGCGTTTCAGGCTGATTTTTGGTGGCTCCCAGGACATCACAAACACCTCAAAATGCTTACATGAGGAAGCATTATCGATATCACCACAATTACGAGCATATGACCGATGAATGTGTAGCCCTCAAAGACAATATTGAAGAACTTATTTACGCTAGAGATCTTAGAGGGTGGGATTATGTTGGGAGTTCACGAGGTGAATAAAGAATGTTTGATGATTGAAGATAGGTCGTAAAGATCGCGAACGAGATTAAAAAAGTAGAGTAGCATTGATGCAACAAGAGGAAAGGTGCACAAAGCCTAAACCCCCAATAAGGGGGGCTATTAATACCACCTCGAAAGGATTTATTAGAGGAGGTTCGTTAGCTCTAGCCTAGAAAAGACATCTAATAGTGGTATTGCCTATCAACGTTGTATATAGGTCTCCAAGGAAGAGGATGCCTTCTATCACCTTTACTGGTGTCGACTTCAAGGCCCTAGATCCTGAGTAGGATGACCTAATGGTCATCACTATTGAAATTGAGAACTTCGCAGTCAGGAAAACACTAGTTGACCAAGGGAGATCAGTTGACATCTTATATTGGAAGACATTTAACAACTTGGAGTTGTCGCAAAACTACATGCATCTGTATGATGAATAAATAATCAATTGGTATATTGACCTACATGTTATGTATGGAGAGGAAGGGCTGAAGAAACAATGCCTCTTCGGCTTTTGGTTGTGGATGCTAATACATCCTATAACATTTTTCTAGGGAGACCTTCCCTAATTAAGCTCAATGCAATTGTATTAACCCCACATTTGGTGATGAAGTTTCATCCACATCTGGAGATATCATTACTATCCATGTAGATCAAAAGACGACCTGAGAATGTTACACAATGAGTCTCCAGTTGTTGATCCCTCAATGCACCTCCAATAATGTTGAAAAGGGGAGAATGACTGACTTAGAATCGAAATGATGACTTGGGTCCAACCATAGGCCCAATCAAAGGCCCAATCACTAGAAGCATGCTAAGGAAGATACAAGAGGGCATGGATCTTCAAGGGCTTAATGGGCTTCATGGACTCTAGATGTTATTCTCTTAGGCCAAAGAAGATATGAAGTTATGATGGGCTTATTCTAGATCATTAGAGTAGCTTTCAATTACGCCAATTGTTTAGACCTTGCTTTCTAAATAAATTGTAAAAGCACATTGCATCTAGCTTTGCAATTGGGTTAATTCAAGCCCAATTACAAAGTCTAGGTAATTGGGCTTGCACATTAAACACATGTGGTAAGCAAAGGAGGCGTGACTAGACACATGGCACTTGATCCATAAATTTGGGATCTTAGAGATAGAAGCACATTTAGGACATGCTTAATAAAATCTTTAGAAACAAGGTTATGTTCCTAAGTATGAAGAGCCCTCACAAGTGCATAAAGCTAATTGCATAGGTGGGATAATTACGAAAAGGCCCATTTAATTTTTGACTGAAGTAAGCAACGGGATAACCTTCTTGTAATAACATAGCACCTGTTACAACTTTCGAAGCATCACATTCTAACTTAAAAGTTTTGTCAAAATTTTCAAGGGTGAAGCTAAAGTTGAAAAGTTGGGTACGAACCTTCTATGAAAGCTAGCAAGGCCATGAAAACTACGAATGTCCCCAACATTTTTAGGAATAGGTACACTTATCTATGTTTGCAAAAAGTTGATTGACTCTTTAGAATGGAAAGAACATCCCTAAGATGACCTACATGACCACTAAGACTCTTACTATACACTAAGATATCATTAAATAAACTACAACAAACTTACCAATACAATCCCTCAAGACATGATCCATAAGATGCATAAATGTACTCGGAGCATTGGTGAGGCCAAAGGGCATTTACCAACCATTCATAAAGGCCAAATTTGGTCTTAAAGACGATTTTCCATTCATCACCCTTTTGGATGCGAATTTTGTGGTACTCTTAAGATCAATTTTAGAGAAAATATTTGCTCCATGTAATTCATTCAACATGTCATCAAGTCTTGGGATGGGATGTCTATATTTGATGGTGATGTTGTTGATGGCTCTACAATCACAACACATATGCCATTTGCCATTTCTTTTGGGAACCAATAACACCGGAATAACATAAGGACTCAAACTCTTTGCACCCAATGTAACATCTCGACCAGAATATTACGAATTTAAATAATCAAATAAAATAAGAAATTAAAATCTCATTAATTATAATTCCATTTCCCAAAATTGCGGGAAATTTCAAACTTTATTCAATCATAAAATAAACTGAATCCAAACTTTATAAAGCTTAATTACAATATCCAAGTTTAATAATGTAAATTATTACAACTATTCCAAAACAACCATCCCAATCTAGCTCTGCTCCGTCTCTAAGCCTCACTAGATCCACCCGCAACACCATCTGCTCCCGTGTATCGCGTACACGATCATCGCCAAACACAAGCAGATAGGGTGAGCTAACAAAATAAACATATAGGCATATAGCACATTTATATATATCACACAAACACACAAAGGAATTTCTTCCCTTGATTCCATACCACATGGCCACAACCATGTTAATCATGTTCTACGTCTTCTAGTGAGTACCCCAAGGTGTCTTGCTGCCATACCTATCGGCCACAACCGATAGAGCATGTGCAGAAAACCATGCTACGAATCACACACCGTAACATCAGGTGGAGTTCCCAAATACGAACATAGTCCGTAACGTCCCAAGATTACCAAACTCGTCAGCCAATTACTGAGGAGGGCAATCTATCTGGACCCAGCCGTACTGGCCACAACCAACACACTCTCACCTGTAACACTCGCCTACCCGAGCTCAACTCAAGAGTTCCTCGTGTTCATCCGCCATCCCAAGCTCAACTCGAGGGATGCCATTCCGAGCCACAACTCAAGGAATGCCACATGCTTAACCCCTATCCCGAGCTCAACTCAAGGGATACGTTCTGAGCCACAACTCAAGGAACACCAGTAAGCCGAACTTTAAGGTGTCATAGAAGCCTTGTAGATCACGGACACAATGCCAGCAACCCAGTGCTATTGTAGCAAAAATCGCCTGGCACAGGTCACGCAGCGCCAGGCGCTGCCACTTCCTTATGCCCACTCAAGACGTTAAGATAGTGAGGCAGGCCCCTGGACATTTTTTCCTTTGGCCAGTTAGATTAGCAAAAATAATTGTAAATGTGATAATTGTCCTTGGTTGTTTTAATTATGTATTTTCTATTTCTTAATGGTGTATACCAATGTTATTTAAGTCTTTTAATATGTATAGCAGTTTGGAGCACAAGGGGAGAAAGATATGAATGAATTAGCACCTTAGCAGACAATTTTACAACAACTTGGTGCAATGGCAATGACTACCTCCCTAACACCTGTACAGTTAGAAATGCTTGGTGAAGTCACAAACAGGGACCACTAACCTCCTCTTTTTTATTTGTCAGAAGGATGATTTTGAAGTTCTCTCTAGCACTAATATGCTATGTATATCAATAATTCAACTTTGGTTGTTTTAAGTAAATTTTTATAACTTTTTTTTACTTTTATTAAGTTTGAATATATTCAATACATTATTCTAACATTTTTTTTCAATGTTTAAGGTATTTACATCGTAGATTAACTTAGAGGAAGACATATATGGAATTATTAACCTTGTTGCCATTCAATTTGTTAGGAATAAAGTTGAAAAGGTGCATCAATACTTAATAGAGGCATTTGAAAATGGAAAAAAGAAGTGTACTTAGCACCTTATATGCAAAAGTAAGTATGCCTTTTATAAATTAAATTATATTTATATAAAACTTAATTGTATATAATATTATTTGAATCTGCAAGGGTCACTGGCAATTGCTAGTAATTCTTCATTAACAGTCTCTTATGGTTCTCTTGTGTTCATTACATAAGTCACCGAAAACTTTGGCAATTAAAAGTTCACTACAACCATAAGTTGTTTTTATTATGTTGTAATTTAATTTGGTTAAGTATGTTTTCAGTTCTTGAACTTTGACCCACAATTGAAGTTCATCCTTGTTCGAAAGTTCGAGACATTTTGGTCCCTAAACTTTAAAAATGAATGAATATAGTCCTTTTAACCCAATTACGTTACCTTTTTTTGAAGTGTTGAATGCATTTTCCAGCATATATTGAACCAAGAATGTTTCAAATAGTGTAAGCAACTTCAATACTAACATGAAATATGTTCGACACGTCAAATAAAAGTTAACGTAATTGGGTTAAAAGGACTATATTCATTCATTTCTAAAGTATAAGGACCAAAATGTATTGAAGTTTTAGACAAGGACGAATTTTAATTTTGACTCAAAGTTCAGGGACTAAAAACATACTGAACCCAATTTAATTTTACTAAGTTCCATACATGACACAATTTCAATGTACATTAACTTTTACATAGTGGTTAAGGCTTATTCGAGGTTGAAGGGAACAAAAATCGCCTCTAAAAAGAAGTTGTAGTTCATTATGTAGATTTTTGGTGATGCGTATCCATTAGAGCAAGAATTAAGGAAGTTCGTGAGCAGTGGACTTCGTTTCTTTTCGGTGTTATAGAAGATGATGTTAGATATTTTATGAGTTTTCATGTAAATATTATATGTATATTATTTGATGAGGTTAGGATGTATAGTCATTATTAGTTTAAGTGAGAGCCTTCTTGCTCAAGCGAGAGAAATCTAGCTTAAGTGAAAATAACCAAAATTTCACTTTGCTCTCTGTTCGAGTTTTAGCTTAAGCGAGAATTTCTAGCTTAAGTGAGAGCCCATTTCGCTCAAGTGAGAATTTCTAGCTAAGAGAGAGCCCCTATCGCTCAAGTGAGAATTTTTAGCTCAAGCAAGAATGCTGCAGAATTTTAATTCCATATTTTTAACATGTGATTGACTGAGTAAATTTTAAAAATATGATGTATGAAGTTATGCATGAATGATGTGGTATTTTTTAGACTTGACCGGGCATGTTGTTGCAAAATTCGTGATTGTTTGATATTTGGAATTTAGATGAAATTATTGATATGTGAATATGAAAATATGATTAAGGATATATATGATTATGAAAGTATTGTTGTGAAACTATGATGATAATGGGTTTGTGAATATATATATATATATATATATATATATATATATATATATATATATATATATATATATACACACACACACACACACACACACACAAGCATTGTATGAGTAAGGTGACATCCTTAAACCAAGGCCGGCTCAAGGGTAAAGCGAGTAAAGCACTCGCTTTAGGGCTCCAGCAAAATAAGGCCTAAAAAAATTACTACTAATATTTTTGTATTAAATTAAATATAAAATTATGTTTAAGAAAAAAGGCCTCAAAAATATTTTTTAGTACTAATATACCTTTATTAAATTAATTATAAAATTATATTTAAGAAAAAAAAGACTCCAAAAAAATATTTTATTATTAATATAGTTCTATTAAATTAATTATAAGTTTAGGTTTGAAAATAAAATTTAATTAAATTATTATTGTCTGATAATTTTTATTGGTATTAAAAATGATAATTAATGAGTTAAAACGTTTTTAAATAAATTATAGTTTTTTTTATGAAAAGGAGAATGATTAACGATATCTTTATTCTCTTATAATCAATATGTATTCTATTTTCTTCTTTTATCTCTCTGTGACCTCTCTTGCCTCTCCTTACTTTCTTCTCTTCCAAGAGTCATTTTTTTAGGGTTTTAGCATATTACATTCCTTGAATCTCTTGATCTTGAATCTCATGTTGTCCTTGTGTACCAATATTTTCATCCTCATTTTTGGTTAGTATATTTTTTTTTCTATTTGTGTTGATGTTATTTTTATTTTGTTTCAGATTTGTGTTAAAATTAGAAATGTGTTTCTTCTGCACAATTTTGTTTTTCGGTACTTTTCGATTTACGTATTTCAATAATTTTTTTTTCATATATCTTGCCTGGTTATTATCGAAGAACAATAATTGTTTTGAATTATTTTTATTAATGATTAATCTTAAAATAAACACCGCAGGTGTGTGAAATAGTTGAGACTTGAGAAGGAGAAAACTTCAAGATACTACAAGTGTACTATCAAGTTTACTTCCCTGACTACCAAAACCAGGTTTTATTGTTTTAATTCATTTGTTTTATATACTTATCTTTAGTAGTATTTTATATATTATAATTTTTATTTCATATAAAAATATATAGATATGTCAACTAGAAAAATTGAATCAGGTTATTCAGAAATCCAAAAATAGAGAAGAATTGAGGCATTAATTGCATCACCAAAAAGGAGCTATGAATAAAATTATAAAAATATATAAGAAAAATGAATTACAAAATATAGGTGGGTGCTCTTTGAATGAACAAGGTAATAACAATTTAAATATAAGTGAAAACAATAATAGAGAAATAGGAGTAGTTAGTGATAGGATAATGTTAACAATTCTCGTGTCAGTTGCTTCAACCAAAAAGAGTTTCTCAAAACTAAAGATAATAAAAACTTATTTAAGATCAACAATATCCTAAGAAAGATTAGATGAATTAGCTCTATTATTTATTGAAAAAGAAATATTAAATAAAATTAATTATGACAATTTAATAAATAATTTTGCATAAAAAAGTTAGAAAAATAAATTTTAAATAAAAGGCCTAATTTTTTAAGTTTGCTTTAGGCCTTCCAAACTCTTGAGCCGCACCTGCCTGAAACTCTAATGATTGTTCATGCTCAAATAGAGTAGAATGGTTCATGTGGTGAGTAGCAGGAGGTCCTAGTCTAAGGCAGGATATTGGCCTTAAATGATCATGGATTAACCTTGTGTTGTAAGGTGAAACCCATTGACAATGGCTCTGCAGAATGGTAGAGCAGTGGAGGCTATCACAAGTGTAAGTCTCTAGTTATTTCGATTCCAAATGCATGTATCCAGATAATTGAGTTTAGTGTCAATTATTTGTGAGCAATTATGTGAATTAATTGTAGTTGTCCATGTATGAATTATAATTAATATGATTTAAATGATCTTAGGACAAATCTTTTGTAAACTAGCTTACCCTTCCACTTTGTGGTCTTGTGTTGTGTTCTTCTTTTGCGATGATCGTCATTCTGGTGGGAGCAAATGAAGATGCAAGTTTAGAAGTGTAAGACTCAGGCAAAATAATTCACGACAAGAAAAATTGGTTTTATCGACGGTCATAATCCTCAGTAATGCTTAAACTTCATCGATAAATCAAAATTACTGACAGATTACCGACGAATTTTGGCTGTCAATAATACTTTCATCAATAAATTTTACCGATGAATTATTTAATCGTCGGTAATTACTGACAAAAATATTCATCGATAATTTCCGTCAATAATTACCCATAAAAAATTCCTTCAATAATATCCGTCGGTAGGCATGAATTATTAATTGATTTTTTTTATTTGTTTCAGAACTGATTATTTTTTTTCTTCGAATTCAAATTTTATTATATCATTCAGATACCGACTTCTATTGGATTTTTAGTATTTTGAATGCTTTAATTACACCTATAAAATTTATAATGTATTTAAATAATTTATTTAAACAAATCAAGAACAAAAACCTTACAATGGTAATTACAAACAAAAGAAAATAATTGAAATGAAAATTATAATAAAAGATGACATTGATGATGATGGTTGAGGACATGTCTGAGATGTTTGGACCTTAATAAAACACAAAAACAACCATGAAAACCTTCCCACTTCTAACTAATGATGTCAACTTTCGATGCACCTATAACCAGACAAGATCACAAACAAATCAAAAATAAAATCACTTGCACAAACCACCATTCTTTTTCAAAAAAATATCACCAGCACAAACAATTTAGAACAAAAAATATGAGTTTTCTCCAACACCATTTACACACATATCATAGATCTAGAAAAAAAAACAAAAAACATAGGACGTTCATCTTCCAAAAACCAAGTTTCAAACAGAACATTCATCTTCCCAACTCCAAGTTTCGAACAGAGAACGAAGCAATGACGTGGTGGATCTTCGCCGTAGACAGAAACCAATTAAGGAACAAACCTTCTCTCAAGGGTGAGCCGAAAATGACGTTGGCGGGGCTAGTCGACGGTACTTTTAGTCGCATCTCGAAGGCATCAGTGTTGAAGGCGTGAGGCATCATTTGAGAATATGAGATCATTGAAGATGAAGAGGGTTGAGGCATGCGTTCGAAAAGAGGCCTTCGCAGTGGCAGCACCATCGGAGGGACTTCCAAAAGTAGCACATGTTGCCTGCAAAGACTTCACTTGGAAAGGAAAGAGGTGGCTGCAAGGGAGTGGCCGCATGAGATGAGGTCGAGATTCTGGCTCCCACATTCTTCCTGTGACGACACTTGAGAATGAGAAATAGAGAATTAGGGTTTGTGATAAAAAGAAGAGGCAATTATGGTTCAGGGTTGTCTTCCTGCACCCTTAATATTTCTTCTACACCTCCAAATTTTTTTTAAAATCCAAAATTTCCCTTTGACTAGTTTGAAATTTTAAATTAATCACTTTTCTCACTTCTCTCTCTTATTTAATGAAAATTACTTCCTCACTTTCTTTTAACCTACACCTAGCGTCCATCCTCACCTTACCCTCAAACTCCCTGCCTCACTTTCCTCACTATCTAAGCTCGCCCCTCAAGCCACACTCCTCACTGTTTTTTTCTCTGGGGTCCCTCTTACCTTCGTCGTTCCTCTATATTAGCACAAGTAATGATATCCCTTCGTAGTTTTTCATTTTTTGTGTTATTGTTGTCGTGTTTGCCATGCATCTATAGGTATAAGCATCATTTAGTTGATTGGAGTATAGATCTGTGAGTATCAATGCCTAAAACGTAAACCCCAAACATGAAGTCGACTTTCGCAAGTGATTTAATTCTGGAAGTCGACTTCCATAAGCCACAAAATGACGGAAGTGAACTTCCATAAACAAAGATAAGTTTCGGAAGTGGACTTCTGTAGACCACTATGAACAACATGAAAATGGCACAACCGGAAGTTGACTTTTGTAATTAAAACTGACTTCTATAGTGGTGACTTTCGTAGTTGGTGACTTCCGTAGGTGGTGACTTCCATAGTTGAAAGTGACTTTCGTAATTAGATGTGACTTCCCCAAGAGATGAGTGATTTCCGTAAGAGATTAGTGACTTCTGTAAAAGATGGGTGACTTCCATAAGTGTTGAGCTTGAAAGTGGACTTCCGTAGGTGTGCGGAAAATATCACCGAAAATCGACTTCAGTAAACATGTGGGTGACTTCCAGTGAATGATATTCGACAACATTAACTTAACTCACCAGATGTCGACTTCTGAAAATATTTAATTTTGGATATCGACTTTTGGTTGTTTTTTTTTTCAATATAATTTTTTTAATATTTATTATTTTATCATTGTTGTTATGTAATTTTTCTAGGTTACGTTGTAATTTTTTTTACTTAATTTTAATGTAAATAAGTTTTAATATTAATTAATTATAATTTAAATTAATTATAATTTAGAATAATGAAAATTTTAATTATTTACTATTTTGAATAATTTTAATTTTAACTAATTCTATTGTTGAGTAAATATAATTTTAAATAATTATAATTTTGAATAAATTTATTTTAAATTAGTTTAAATTTTAATTAAATTAAATTTTATTTATAATTAATTATAATTTTGAATAATAATAATAATAAATTATAATTTTGAATAATAATAATAATAAATTATAATTTTGAATAATAATAATTATAATTAATTATAATTTTGAAAAATTATAATTATAATTATTTATAATTTTTGTATAATTTTAATTAGTTATATTATTCGAATAATTTTATTTTTTAATTAATTAGAATTTTAATATATTTTTAAATTTGTTAATTATAGACATGACTAGGATAAGAGGAGCATTTGTACCTCGTGGTGGCTCAAGTTCTTCACATGCTGAGGCTTTGAGCAGGAGCCTAGGCAGAGACCTACTGCATCTATTCGTAGAAGAGGTAAGTGTCATCATAGAGAGAGTGACCCATCATCTCATGGGAAAGTTGGTTCATCAACTAGTCATGGAGAAGTTGGTCCATCATCACCAGCTCCTGCTGATATTCATGAGCAGTAAGAAAATGTAATTCACCATGAGGAGGTTGTTACGGACCAGGACCACGATGTTTTAGGAGGATTTTCTAGAGGGCCCGAGGATACGTCTTTATTGACTGGATTAGCTGATCATTTCGCATGTGCTATTTGGGATGGCCACATTAGTATTGTACTTTAATAATTTGTTTGTTGAAATTGGTGGATGAATTTAAAATATTTGTGTAATAGTTTTTATTAGGACCGAGTGTGTGACGCCTTAACTAGGATGTTACAGAGTGGACGGACATGAAGTTAGTGTCCCATGGCAAGAAATTGAAAAGATTTGGAGTTTGTCATGCAGTTGTTGAGCCATTTGTTCAAAATTCGGGGTTGATGCCACTATGTGATATAATATATGAATATCTTGATAAGGATTTCATACTAGCTTTTGTTGAGAGGTGGCACAAAGAGACCAGCAACTTTCATCTTCCTTTGGAAAGAGATGAGCGTGACATTAGACAACGTCTTTGTCCTTCTCCATTTGCCTATAGTTAGAGAGCTTTTTAGCAGCGAAGCATTAGACTACGATGTTGCTCTTGAGTGTGTGATTGATCTTTTAGGTGTTGAACAGACGAAGGCGTCATCTGAGTTGACACATTATCGCGATCCCCATGTAAGACTCAGTTGGTTGACAAACGTCTACACTGAGTGTTATGAGAATCAATAGTGGCAGTTTGCGGCACGGGCGTATCTGCTGCATCTTGTTGGCTGCACCATCTTTGTGAATAAGAGCGCTTCTCAGCGTCTCCTACCTTAATATGTTGTCAGATCTGCAGTCTTGTGGAAGGTTTGCATGGGGAGCTACTGCACTGGCACATCTTTATGAGTAGCTTAGAGATGTCAGCCTTGCCCACACCAAGCAATTAGCTAGATATTTTACTCTTTTACAGGTACAAAATTATTTTTCAAACATGATTTTTACTTTGGTCATGTTTTTTGTTTCACTATTGAAAAATCTTTGCATTTGTTTGTAAAGTTGGATATATGAGCACTTCTCAGGATTGGGAAGGAAGCAAGTACTAGACAATTATGATGAACAGAGACCTCGGGTGACGCGTTATGTGACACTGAGACTGAATTGTACTTTACTTAAGTCAGGGCACAATTGGATGCACTAACGTACGATGGGGTAGTGTGGAACCCCTACATAGCACATCAGGTTACTCGTCCTCTTATCAACATCACTCTATTCTATGGCTTCATCCGATTGGGAGAAATTGTGCACCATCACCTATCGGATCGTGTGTAAGACCCGTGAAATTTAATTAAATAAATAATTAATTAATTACTAAAGGCGGGTGGTGGGAGCCTTTATGGCATTTAGTACTGACATGTATGACATGGAAAAGTACTAGCTCAAGTGGTTGAGAGTACTTTATTATATGATAGGACTTGGGTTTAAGTCCTATGTATGCCATTTGTGTGTTATTTAATTATTATTATTATTTTTAATATTATGCTTGATCATGTTGAGTGATAATATAATCATAGAATTATATTGGTCATCACGAAACATGAATTGGTTAAATGGTTGTACATTGGTTTGACATGGGCATGGTTAGGGGTTCGAACCTTGGTTAACTCAAACTAAGCTTTCTTTTTGCTAAACTTATTTTTGGCAAAGAGGAGAAGGGTTGGGAACCCTAGCAGCCACGTGAAGGCAGCCTAAGCGGCTGAAAAAACAACTAAGGATGGACTTTGAATGACAATTATACCACTTTTAATGTCATTTTCGTTTTAGCACATTAATCCATCATTAAGGCACTATTATAAGGAAAAATTTAGGTGAGAGGAAAGGTTTTCTGCATTTGTTATTGTTGTATAGGGAGAGGAGTACGAAAATTGAGAGTTTGGTGAGGATTGAGTGAGGAAAAGAGCTACATTGAGATAGAGTCAAAGGAAGAGCATTGGTGATCAAGGGGGAACTGACAAAAATTTCAAAATAAGCTAAGGAAACCAGGTTCGGGGAGCTGAGCCTCGTTAATTTTATGTTTAAGATTAACTGCATGTTGTATAACATGATTATATATGATTATCCTCTGTCTATGCTTAAATTTCGTGTTTCTAAAATTTTTCCAGAAATCGCCTGACGGGCAATGAACTGCCACCAGGCGACTCATGCATTTTTCTAGTTTTTGTGCATCTACTATGAACCGCCTGGCGGACGATGAATTGCCGCCAGGCGAAGCATGTTAGTTTGGCACGATAATAGTGTTCTTTTGTGATTTTGGGTTGTTCTGCTAAAAAACAAAATGGTTTTAGGAATTGTTTATAATGTAAATATTTCATAAGTGGCAAATCGTGAGGTATCTGGAAGTAATTGGGTGAGATATTGATTATATGAGTATTAGGTTTGAACCATTTGGAAATTTGGGGCTTTTAAATTAAGAGATGATATGATCCATAAAAATAATCCGAATTGAATAAATATGATGTGTGCACCATATAATTATGTCAAGACGAATATGGGAAGAGTGGTTTGGGGGGTTTTAGGGTTTACGCAAGTACAAAACAATCTGAGATTTTTCTAGAACTGTAAGCACCATCTGGTGGTGCATGAATTGCCGCCAAGCAACTCATGTTAAAACAACTCACTTTCTGGGTTACTGTTAAAAAATCGCCTGGCGGTGAAGAGCTGTCGCCAGGCGATGCGCGTGGTGTTCCATTCATAAAAATGTTGTTTTTGGTACTTTTTGGGCAACAGGATCTATCGGGCGGTAGTTTAGTCCCGCCGGACACCACCTTCCTAATTCTGGGCACTAAGCGCCACCTTCCTGATTCTGGGCGCTAGGCGCCACCTTCCTGATTTTAGGCGCTAGGCACCACCATTTTTGTAGTTTGCGCAAGTTTCGTAAAACTGCATTTCCCGGTTCATTAACCGTCCGATTTAGGTGAAATTTTGACAGGTGATCCATAACATGTGGTTCTTCACTTTGAAGGGTGTAGATTGGATTTGGAGGTCAGTAGCTAGAGATATACATTACTTAATATTGTTGATTTTGGAGTCTGTAAAATACAGGAATAAGCTCTTCATAAGTTCAAGTAACTTCTAATGAAGCATGATTGGGTTATGTGGTAAGTGTCCATCAATTTGTTAGTCACATGTGAAGAATTGGTTTGGTGAAGGCATGGGTGTCAATATGAAATTGCATTGGTGCATAAGATCATGTGCTTAAAATTGTTAGAGTGATGCTGCTTATATTTTGTTTGAGCATGCTTGGGATGGTCTATATGACAAGGGGATGAATGCACATGTGAGGTGCTATAAGGCCTGGAACATTATAGATGACAATGCTTTTCATTAGGGGTACTCTAGAATGAGAGCAAATAAGGGCAACCTGTGTGAAGTGTGCTTGAACCTGAACTAAAACCAGTATTGTGCAAGTACTGGTGTAGCGCCTGGCGGTAAGGAGGGGTGCGCCAGGCGGAGACTGCAGTTCAGTAAATACTAAGGCACGTGGCGCCTGGCGGTAGAGGAAGTCCCGCCAGGCGATAGTTGCAGTGGCAGTGAAGACTAATGCGACAACACCTGGCAGTACGTGTCCCCCGTCAGGCGATTTTACTGCAGCAGATTGGTGTTATGCTTGTTATGAAGTGCGTGATCTACAAGGCTTCTAGGATATCTTAAAGGTTGGCTTGCTGGTGTTCCTTGAGTTGAGCTTGGAACGTATCCCTTGAGTTGAGCTCGGGATAGGGGTTAAGCACGTGGCATTCCTCGAGTTGAGCTCGGAATGACATCCCTCAAGTTGAGCTCGGGATGGCGGATGAACACGAGGAACCCTTGAGTTGAGCTCGGGTTAGCGAGTGTTGCCGGTGTGAGTGTGCTGGTTCTGGCTAGTACGGATGGGTTCAAATAGATTGCCCTCCTCAGTAGTTGACTAACGAGTTTGGTAGTCTTAGGATGTTACAAATTATGTTCGTATATGGGAACTCCACCTGGCATTACAGTGTATGATCCATAACATGGTTTCCTGCACGTGCTCTATCGATTGTGGCCGATAGGTATGGCAACAAGACACCTTGAGGTACTTACTAGAAGATGTAGAACACGAATAACATGGTGGTGGCCATGTGATGTGATATCAAAGGATGGAATTCCTTTGGTGTGATTGTGTGATTGGTATATTTGTGCCATATATATATATATATATGTTTATTTTGTTAGCTCACCCTATCTGCTTGTGTTTGGCGATGATCGTGTACGCGGTACACGAGAGCAGATGATGTTGCAGGTGGATCTGGTGAGGCTTAGCAGCGAAGCGGGGAAAACTTATGGGAACTGTTTTACAAAGTTTTATCATTTATGGTTTTGGAATAAAGATGTAATCTATTATGAGACTGTTTTGGTAATTTATTGAATTTTGAGAAGATTTGAACTTAGAGTTATCTTTATTATGAAATAAATTATTTGAAATTCCCCCATTTTTGGGAAATGGGTTTATAATAAATGTGATTTTATTTTCTTATTTTATATTATATTTTAAACCCGTAATATTCAATCGGGATGTTACACCGTGTGTTGCGCCAATTTGGGTTTATGCAGCATATCCCGAGGTCTCCACTTTTTGTTGGTGATGTCGGCTTTGGAAACATTGATGGTCGATGGATTCGCTTCGCGGATCATGTGTTGAAAGTGCTTCCAGCTATACCTCCTTATTCATGTGTAGACGGCTACCTGTAGTGGTGTAGACAGGTATCTCATCTGTATATTATTCCGAGTAATCATGACGATTGGCCTACTTTAGTGCCTTGACTTCGATGACATGTACTAGATGATCTTCCACCGTAGAGGAGATCACCCGATTCATCATTCGATTTATTTGTAAGTATATGAAAACTAGATTTCAATACATGTAAATTATTTAATTTACTTCATTTCATCTTGTCATTACAAGGTGCTATTAGAGGCATGATTTTCGTCTTACAGAGGATGATAGATTGTCGCGATGTCAGTGAGGGGACAGTAGCATGGGAACACACTAATGAGGCATTGCAGATAGGTCGCCAGGCAGTTGAAGAATATGGCAATAGTAATATAGGAGGTCGAAATATGCGGGGAGGCAGTCTAGTTTTGGATAGGAGACCTTTTTATATTCTTATGTGGACATGACTTTATTTCTATCCTTTATATTAGTTAAATAGTCATGAACTTTTGATATTTTGTGACGTAGAACTTCTTATTTTTTACTCGTATAATGTGTTTTAATGTGTGTTTATATTCAATTATTTTTCTTGTTGAGTTAATGGTGATTGCATTAAGGCCAAATTATATTCGTTCCTTGGCTAGAGGAGTTATAATTTTATAAATATGCTTAATAATTACAAATAGTTTTTAATGTCCATATGACAAAATATTAAGTTACAAAAATAATTAACCTTAAAAAAAAATACAAACATCAATCCATGCCCAGGTCCACAAAACTAGTATTCACACCCATCAAGTGCACAAATATCTGCATCTTGTTAGTGTAAAACACAGACAAAGCTCGAGCCTCAGGATAACAATGTGTAGATGATATGATATCTACCATGGGTATAGGACAATCATCTTTTAGGTGAACCTATAACAAATGAATGATGTAATACATTGAAATTGTAAATCAAATAAAAATAAAACAATTGGGTTACCTGAACAAAATGAGAATCGTGAACATGTCCTATACATATTAGTTTATGTTATCTTATACATTCAAAAATTTAACAGAATCGGGATATGCCCAAAACATATCACTAACCACCTCAGATTCTTCTTGACATCTACTCCAATGAATGTAATTATCACAATCTAACAACATCATCAAGTGTTGTAATTTAGTTCTTGAACCTCTCAACAATCGTTTATAAGTGTATCTTGCATTATAAATTTGCTTTATCGTTGTGACATTACACTCACTATTTTATTTCAAAGTGAGTAGAATATTTTGTTGGCTTGACTTGTCAACAAGAATATTTTAACCTCCCAGCAAATGGATGACCAACTAGCGTCTGAGACATATCATGGTTAAGATATTCGCACATTACCTTCAACATCCAACCATCTCCATTACTAATTAGTTTGCTTCTTAATTTAAATGGACAATCACATTTTCTTGTGCCAGAGACACTAGGTTGAACATCAGATTTATACTTCCTATACTTACCACCCTTTTCATAGCTTAACAAAACATACGTTTTCCTCCCAAGTTGACCAGTAGCTTTGTCAGATCTAATAGTGACAACAACAAAACCAAGATGAAATGTTAGCTCTTGAACCCACTGAAGCAACTCATCTTGTGTTGAAAATATCTGATCAGTGGTAAAATTATTTGTATAGTCTCCATCACACATCTCATTTGTAAAAGAAGAGAAATCTGAGATGAAACTCAAATTTACTTGTGATTTTATGAAAGTTAAAGGGAGATCGTCCATCTTAGATAACTTTAACCACGTATAATCTAACATTAGTAATTAATACTACTTTTTTAAAATAAAAGAAAATATAAAAAAAATTAAAATATTCCTCCAACAATAAACTAAATATAAAAAACATAATACATACATAAATAGTAAACCATATAAAAAATCATTGAAAATAAATAAAATTAAATCAATAAAAAAATATTCATTCAAAAATATAAAACAAACAAACAATAAATAAATAAATAGTAAACTTAAACAAATAAAATTAAAACACACAAAAACATAACAATAAAAAATATATAAACAAAAAATAAATATTCATGTAAATAAAAATTAAATAAATAATAAATAAAACATAAGTTATTACTCAAACCATGACAAAATTACAAAATAAAACAAAATAAAAAAATCACTTAATCTATCTACATTACATATCCTCATCCTTCGGAAGTGGAAAAAGAAAAGAGAAAACCATGTTATCCCACTTAGCTTCATGCATCAGGAAGGAAAAGAAAAAAAGAAAACATGCTACCACATCCGGAGAAACAAATGCAACTCACCACTTTCGGAAGAAAAAAAATCTACTTATCGGAAGTCGACATCCATTTTACACAGACACTCCCGGATGTCCACTTCGAGAAGTTGGGATTTTTCAATTGTGTTCCGGAAGTGGACTTCCGTATATGGGCGAAAAAATAACTTCACTTCCGTACCAGAAGTCCATTTTCGTTTTACACAGACACTTCCGGATATCCACTTCCGGAAGTTGGGATTTTTTTATTATGTTTCGGAAGTCAACTTCTGTATATGGCAAATGGATGGAGAATGTCTTCCGTAAAAAGCTATTTCCACATTCGTAGAACATTAAAAACCCAACTCAGTTTTTTTTTTATTTTTTTAGTCTAACATTTCGGTACCTCAAACATAAACTTATCAAATACAAAATGCGTACCTTTTTTTCTGAGAATAAATGAAGCAAAGTGGTGAAATATCGATGGACCCTGAACTACAAAATTCACACTTCAGAAAGCAACAAAAGTTCTTATACTACAAGTGGAAGTGAAAATGAAAGAAGAGGGAGAAATACTTGGGGTGCAGCTGTACATATACAAATACTACTATCAATTAATTCAGGCAGCCAACTACCTCTGTCACCTTCATAATTGTTTAATTATTACGTTTATCTAATTAATTTTATTTATTTATTTAATTTTTCAAGAACATAAATAGAAAAGCATAAATATTTGGAGGTAAAGAGAAATATTCGGAGTGCAAGAAGAAAACCCCTTAGGATTCTTTCATCATACTCATAAACTTTGTAATGGGGCGGCCTAATTGGCCTAGTATCACATTATTCTCACTACCAAAATTTAATTATTATTAATCATTAATATTTTAACTTTGTAATATTAAATTTAAATAAATAAAATAAAATATTTTATATGTTTGAATATTTTGAGTAGCACTTTCTACATTATGTACAAAATAAAAGTATTTCTCGATTCATAAATGAGTCATTAATACTCTTAAATAATTTAATAATTTATTGATTATAAAATTGTTCTGTTATAAAAATATTAACGAGTAATAATAATAAAAAAAATTTATACTATAAAAAAAAATAATTTAGAATAAATATTTTCTATCAACGATCAATGACAACACTACAAAATTATGTAATTATAACGGAGGTTTATCAGTGAAGGTTATAATAACCTCCGGTAAAATGGTAAAATTTAATTTCCTAGAGGTTTTAGAAACCCGAACTATGTACCAAATGTTTTTAAAAAAAATCACAGTAAAACTTAGATTCATACCTAAGAGAAAAAAGAAACATTGTTCATGTGTGAGAGTCTTTCATGTTTCTTCTACCGTTTTCTGCGTGCCTCCCACCAGTAAACATGTTATTGACGAAGCAACTTTCAATTAAGGTAAAGACGTTCCCACCGTTACCCTAGGAGGAAGAAAAAGCAGTTTTCGCTCGTTCTCTGCGTGCCTCCCACCATTCTCCCTGGTGTTTGAAGGTCAAGACTACCTCCCACTGTTATCCCCGCATCTTCGAAGGTGAAGACATTCTTTCTCTTTCAATTTCATCTCCTTGCCTTCAATTTTGTTCAATGCCTCTTTCGATTTTTGGATTGATTTTCAGTTTTTCTTTTTCTCATGCCTTAAATCAATGGGAAGTGATGAACATGCTTCTAACAACCAAGGTATGTATGAATTTGTATAAACTACTGCATAGTAATTTCTTATTTTTGGTTTATCGTTTCCTTATGTTATTTTGATACTATTTTAGCTTGGTAAAGAATGAGGATAGACACGGGAAGCTTTGGAGTCTTACTCATTATTCTTTTTTGGCTTAAATAGTCTTTTGGTCCTAGTTTTGGTCGACTTTTTTCACTTTAGTCCTACTTTTTAAATTGTTTTCAATTTGGTCCTATTTTTCGTTATATTTTTTCAATCAACTCCTTTCCGTTAACTCCGTCCAAATCATTAACGGATGTGAACAGTAACTGCCACGTGTCATCTTGTGATTTTTTTGATTTTTTTTTTAATTTTTTTTTAATTTTTTAAAATTTTTTTTAAAATTTTTTTAAATTTTTTTTTAAATTTTTTTTATTTAAAAAAAATGTACACGTGTCAAGTTTATATTATGCCATGTGTCAGA